>VTLG01010903.1_pt1 | contig 141661 bp, 189 predicted proteins | sample 4694571 | NCBI WGS metagenome assembly VTLG01 (sample SAMN12604809, study PRJNA352737) | marine metagenome | biome: ENVO:00000447; feature: ENVO:00000209|ENVO:00000569|ENVO:01000036; material: ENVO:00002151; isolation source: viral sequences binned using virsorter ... | reverse complement strand
AGCCGAATATCCCTGACGAGATAACAGCTACCTTCGCCGGTCCTCCCCGTGATTTACCGAATAGACGAAACGTGGTCGCGTTGATGTAGTTACCCACACCTCCTGCCATCATTACTCTCCCGAATAAGACGAATGCGAACACGATCGTCATCGTAATCCCGAACGGTAGTCCAATTATCGCGTTCTTGTCGAACGTCATCAACGTGAACATCTCCCACGGATCACTATACGCTGCCTCTAACGGCCCTCCGAAGTGATGTCCTACCAGTCCATAGACGATAAACGCACCCACGAGGGACGCAAAGACCCATGATACTCTCGTCCAGAGAGTGAAGAGGACGAAGGGAAGTAGGGCTAAAAAGGGTGTTTTCCAATACCATGGTCCTGCACCCCATACTAGGGCAATTTCGTAAATGAGTAGTGAAGTGATTATACCGACCCCGGCCATACACCACGCTACCCATTTACGATTCTCATACCATACACTCGCTAGGCCCAAACCAAGCACTAGAAAAGCGTATTGTTCCTCCATTATGTCCAAACCAAGGAATGTATCAATCCCGAGGACGTAAACGAGGAGTACTATGGTGAGAGATAAGCCCATTATCACTTAATCAGACCTAAATCCCGATAAGCTCGTTCAGCTCCGTAGTGATGAGGGATCCCATTCTTAAGATCAGCTACCCTTTCTTTACTGAATGAGCTCATAAAACCGCCATCAAAAGAGGCGTCGGCCATAGCCTTAGCGATTTCGTAAATCACTGTACCATCCATATCCTTATGAGTGTAAAGGAAATAGGGTACGCACATCACATTACCCGCCTCTTTCAATAAAGGATAACTCTTAGATGGCTCCTTTTTATGAACTTCATACCCTAGGAAGTCATCTCCTAACAACCTTTTTACCGCTTCAGGAGAATCGTCAAAAGAGATCCACCGTGATTTACGAGCGGCATTGATAGGTAACATACTCCCTGCTCCAAGGGCTCCAAGGGCAACATCAGTCCTTCCAGTCTTATACAATTTCCAAGACTCTGGGATACCACTAGTGATGACCTCATTTACATCTTCCCACCCGTAATCTGCGTTACGTAAGAAGGCACCAAGAAGTAAACGAAGTCCCGGACGCGACTTAAATCCGCCCGGATAGTTAACACCTTTTAGGTCTTTGAACGACTTGATATCAGAGTCTACTGGTACGATAAGTCCAGTAAATAGACACTGTAATCGAGCTACGATACGTAAGTTATCCTTTGGAGATCCCTTATGGTTATTCTTACCATGATACGCATTCGTAAGTTCTCCAAGAGAACCCTGTCCCATATCGATACGACCCTGATGTAGTTTAGTCGTATACTGTTGTTGACCATTATGTGGGGCTGGAATCGCTTTGATTCCATTTGAAGTCAAATACTTCGTTACCGCCACAGCTGTTTGATAATTGGCAGATCCCTTAGTAGATCCTACCTTAATAGTCGCAGCGGATAGATCCGATACGCCATATGTAACTAATGCTCCCACAATAACTGCAGCTGCAATTGCGGGCCATCTCTTAAATAACATATTACTACTCCTACTCGTGTAAGTTGTTTAACGCACGTACAGACCACATGCTGTCTACATACGTGTTAATGAATGCGCGGTAATCCTTAATATACTGGTCCCGGTTAGCCCACGCTTCATCTAATGAATTACTATCCGAGACACTATGTGCGACAGCTTGATAATCAGCCCTTCCGAAGATAAATACTGGTTTCTCATGAAGAATCGTATCCATACCTACTCCGGAATTTACTGATACTACTGCCGCTGCACCCTCTATTAGGTCATTGATATTTACATCATCTTCCCATTGTCCCCACTCTAATTGAGAGAACGCTCCTTTGAGCTCTATCATACTAGTAGGATTGACTGGGTGACCTTTAACTATTAATCCTATATTATTCTCCTTACACCATAGAGCGATGGTAGTTAGGGCTTGGAGTACCTCAACATCAGAGTCTAATTTGATACTCTGATCATGTGGTATCTGACAGGGAAAGAAGATATACCCATCGCCAAACCCATTCCTCCGCGGTGGCTGTGGAAATTTAGAGAATCCCTTCATCTGACGTGTTTTATATTGATCAAACCAGTAAAGTTTTTCCAATTCATGATTAGGTTGAAGAGGCCATTCGGACGATCTCGCACACCACCCCTTTGGATCAGTCTGAAATAACCATGGATACGCCATTTGCATATAGTACAATACGTCTAATTTACGAAATGTCGGCATTCCTGATTGCTCAAGGTGACCAGTAGGATCAAATGTATCCTTGTCATGATGTGGAATATATGTTAAATCAGCGTCCCAAGATCGTACGTCATGGGGATTCATTCGCCAAAGTGGCATTTCTTTCACTACTACATCATCACCTTCGCATCGATGATGGAACTTAACACTATTTACGAAATCTTCCCAGTATCGTCGAATGGGTTGAATAGGTCCACGTTCTCTGGGTTCAGGACCCTTCTTAAAAGGAATATCGAGTCTTGGCTTCAGTATTATAACGCTTCGTGACATCCTGTTTCATCTCCACATATACTGGATCTTTGGTCTTACGATCCCCTTTACCAGTCCAAATTTTAGTACCTTCCTTAAACTCCCAATCGAGCCAATCGGATTTGTACTTCCACACAGTCCAATCAGGGTTATCAGCGACAACCTTACGGAATACCGCCCAAAGAGCTACCTGATCAATGAACCATCTCCATCCTATATTAGGATTCTCAGCATTCTCCATAATGGTATCCTTGACACCATTCATAAATTTTTTACCATTCTCACCTTGAAATGATACGATACCGGCCGCAACATGCGTACCGAGTTCTTCCCATCCAACGGTTCCTGGTAGTGGATCCCTCAGATAAAGTCCTATGTCTCTATCAGGGATTGTGAAGGATTTCATAACCATACAATCAATATCAGTAATCGCCATCTTATTCACAAAACGACTTATAGTAGGCGCTAAGAGGAATCGATTACAAGAGTAGTATACCCTCTTATCGATTGCGCTTAGGTCAGTAATCTCACTACTGAATGTGATATGATTATTAAGACGAGCCATAATCTCCAACTGTAGATCGTCTACATTTGATGTTGGATTGACTACGTGTATATGACCGTCCATTCCAGCTTTGTATACTGAATATGACCATGGGACAGCATGTTCCATGAAATACTCAGAATCGCATGAAGCAAATAGGAGGTCTTGTTTCTTAGGGTATATATTGCCCGATACTTTTAGGTCCATCATATGATCTCATTACAACTTCAATAAATTCATTAACTTTAACTGCACCGTTCCATACAAGATGATATCGGTCTTGATTACTACTATTTATAACACGATGACTGAAGTATGTATTCAGCCAAAAACTTTTTCCTGGTTCGTAAGGGATTCTTTGAATATCTCCCTTTACGTCCATCTCAAATATAGTCCCATTACCGTTGATTGCCATATTTATGATAGACATTCCCATATGTTGTCCAGGTACTTTACTCTTATTCGTACGACGAGCCTCTCTCATTAGGGCTCTATCATGGGGTGGAAATCCCTCTCTATCCTTTACCTTATGATCATGCCATGGGATTGTACTACCAGATGTTAACTTGAATGCGTCCAACTGAGTGTATTTGGTATATGGTAACTTATCTAAAAAATTGAACGTAAAAGGGAAATAATCTTTATGATCTTGGAGTACACATATTTGACGATGTGGTCCAGTGTAGTCTTTAAATGGAGCTCTGATGAGTTCTCCAAGAATTCCTTCGATACAAGAGTGTCTATCGGATCGCCAGTCAGGCCACCAACACATCTCCATATATCCTTCATCTCGGATTGTGTGTCGTATTTCATTTAATAGCTCAACGTCCGATGACATTGTACGTAATATCTGACTCGTACTGGACGGGCCACTCCATATTTACACACTCTCTACTCAAATTCCAAAACTCTTCCTCAATATCTTTACGAGGATGTGGTTGAGTTTCACCTGTAAACCATCCCGGTTTCCATGGCTGAGTGGGCATACTAGTGTAGTGTAATTGATAGATATCGCCTAGTTGTCTGTCCTCTCCATCTAGACAGTTCCACCGAGGGTCTAAATCATATACTTGATTACTCCCACTGAACATACTAATCATACGATGATGATAGTCCTCTAACTTCTTTTGACGAGCTAAAGGGACTAATATATCCCTTAGTAAATGATGAGAGCATTCAAATACCATTACACAGAACTCATGACCACCAAACCGTTTACCCTTACGAGCAGCAATAGGTTTACCCTCCATATCTATATTGAGTAACTCCTTCATATCACGGTAATTGATCATATCACAATCAGTGTAAATCGCTCTCCCTTCCCAGTTACATAACTCTGGTATCGCCCAACGAAATCCACTGAATGGAGTTGACCACCTATTTGTAGTCCATCCATTCCATGTCGAATCTTTATCATTAGATTGTCTCATCCACGTGATATCAAGATCATCTGACGCATTGCGTTCTAGTGAGTAATGATATACCTTTTCTATGGGTTCATCCTCACCCATAGAAGACGACCCAATGAACATACGAATCATAACCAATATTCCCTCAAAATCTTCAATTTCTCTTCAGCTGATGCCAGTTTATCCATTTGTGTATCAATGGCTCCAATAATGTCAGAGTGTTCTCCAATACCAACTGGATTAGACATATATACACCAATATTCGCTTCAGCTTCAGCTATTTCACCTTCATATTTGCGTTCTAACGCAATTGCAATTTTACTACTCATACACTATCACCTTTTCTCATTTCTTCAATCCACTTATGGAGTTGATCCTTAGGGATACATAGATAATTGCTTATTGGAGCACCATCAAAGACATTATCTAAATGCATATTCAATCTAAATATATCTTCTTGAACATGATCAACACATTCTTGTTTTGTCTTGAATGTAGGGTTTGTAAACACATACATATCGTGTTCTGTTGGATTAGTGACAGCCATGATGGCTACAATAAGAATTTCTATCATCTCTTTCTAAAGAACATGCCGTTCTTTTGCATGAACCCCTTTCTCATAGTTGAAACATCTTTAATTTCATTAGTCAACAGCGGGTCAATATCGAACCCGTATTCACTAAATTTATTACCCCAGTACTCCTGGGTTTGTTCATTAACGTGATGGTGTCCACCATGACCAGGTGGCGCTGCGGTAACTACCGCGTATTTGCACTGTTCAAATACTGCCATAAAATTAGGTACAAATTTCTCCTCGACATGTTCAAGGAATTCAACTGACCAAGCTAGGTCGAATTCTGTTAGGTTATCTGGAGGACCTAACGTAAAATCATGTTCAAGGACATCAATGCCCTTTCTATTCCAAGTCTCTTTTAGACTCCAATCACCATCAACTCCAAGACTCCGTAATCCACGATCTTTGGCTATTTCAACCATATCTCCTGGACCACAACCAATATCTATCATAGAGTTGATTTCTAAATTATTTATAAGGTGTACCAGCACTCCCCTATCTGTGTGGGTCTTATTTAAATGTCCACCCAGATGAGGAGGGATACGATGTCCGTCAGTTTCACCCATATTTCTCACCAAAAATTGATCCCATGATTCATAAGGTCTGTGTTTGGAACGATAATCGAACCGGTACTTCCCATGTCTCACTGATGACCCGGCCATTGACAATGTGCTCGGGTTTGCGTTGCCATTTTCCATTGATGTTGTCATTGATCCACTCATCACTCTCCAACACATTACATAAGAACTGAAGTTTTACCTCAGTATAGTTTACATCACCTCTAGTGGTATGAAGTGATATAATTTCTCGAGTGAAGTTATGCTCACCCTCTTCCTTGACCATATCCTGTAATACTTTGGATGATGACCAGTACGTACGCCAATTGGATTCACTCCTTTGACGTCTTTTCTTACCTTTAACCTTTCTGACTGACCAGAAATATTTACGCCCTAGATATCGCTTACCTGAGGGTAAATGAGTTATACAGTAACAAAATCCTACATATTTTTCTGGGTTAACGAACGGTTGTCCGTTGAATGTCCAATCCACGTAATCCATTATTATGCATAGGTAGCGATACTCCATGATTGATCAGGAATGGTTTGTAAGTTACCAAACCTGTCATACACTGTTACAACGGTCTGTGACGTATTAGTCAATGTACCGCCGATAGTAGTTTCTACCTTTTCCGTAATATGTTGCACCGCATCTGCAGCTTGTGTAGCCGTGACTCTATGAGTCCAATATACAGATGGGGTATAATAAGAGTCATATAAAACCGGGTATGTTCCCACAGCTCCAATAGGAGCAATAGATGATACCATTATTTCCTCACATCCCAAAGGATTCGCCACAGCCACAGGAAGAAGCCGCCATTGGATTCTTCACGGCCAGAAACGACCCTCCTAGTTCAGTTACATAATCTATAACACTTCCCAATACATACATTTCAGCTACAGGGTCCAATACCAATGTATCTTCTACTGGATCTGACCAATTAACATGATCGTCGATCATATCATCAGTTAAACCCCAGACATACTGAAAACCAGAACATCCACCACCCTTTACACCAAGAGTTACGTAGCTGTCACCTCTTACACTGTCCATATACTCTTTGGCTGAACTTGTAAGCGTCAACATATGTACAATCTCCTCATATCTATTTATTAACCTATTGTGAACCCTATCAGTTTCAAATATACTAATAGTGCCGCAGCCAATAAAACACCACCACACGCGACCCATATATACCAAGGATTATTCATCGTATTCTTCTTCCCACAGCTCATTTTCTGTATCTGGGTCCCAATCTTCTAAACACTCTCCACAAAAGGGACAAAAGGTTGGAGCTTCTCCTGTCTCTTCATCTTTATAATGAATTGAATAAATACTGCCACAATTTGGGCATTCTTCCCTATCTACTATCATTAATTCCTCTTATGCCGTACCCCACACTTCATCCCAATTTCCGGATAAAGCGCCTTTAGCGTAATCTGTTGCTCTATTTTCAAAAAAGTTAGTATGCGTTGGAGCATTAATCATCTCCTCTACCCATGGTAACGGGTTATTCTTCCGTTTGTAAATACCTTTCATACCCATCGAAATCAGTCTTCGATCGGCAATATATCGTATATATTCCTTTACCTCTTCTGCTCGAAGCCCTTTTACATCACCTAAGCGATATGCGAGGTCAATAAATTTGTCTTCCAATTTAACCATCTTCTCACAAATAGAATAGATTTGTGACTTGGTCTCATCATTCCAAAGAGGTCGATTCTCTTCAACAAGTGTACGGAACAATTGAATCATACCTTCAGCATGTTGTGTCTCATCAACAATTGACCAGGTAACGATTTGTCCCATACCCTTCATCTTTCCATGTCGAGGGAAATTAAGTAACATAATAAACGATGAAAATAGGGCTAATCCTTCAGTAAACGCTGAGATTGCAGCAATTTTAACAGGGAGTGTAGCGCCATTGGTAATCTTAGACTTGAAGAAGTCGTGTTTCTCAGTCATCTCCTCATATTCATAAAATTCATTATATGTAGATTCTGGCATACCGATTGTTTCGATAAGATGACTATACGCTGCGATATGAAGTGCTTCTCTAGCAGCGAATCCAGTTAACATCATACGCACTTCGGGTTGTGGAAAATAGGGTAAGTAATTGTTAACATACCCACCAGCTACATCAATATCTGATTGGGTAAAGAAACGAAATATCTGACTCAAAAAATATTTCTCCTCTTGAGTCAACTTGCTCTTCCAGTCCTTTACGTCTTCAGCCATCGGTACTTCAGTATGTAACCAATGAGATTGTTCATGTTTCAACCAACGATCATAAGCCCAAGGGTAGTTAAATGGTTTGAAATAATCTCGTTCCTCGGTAAGCTTAGCCATTGATGAATTCCTCTATCTTCTGATATAACTTTGATTGTCTATTTACCAACTCATGGATAATAGTAAAATGATCCGTATTGTATGGGATATAAACGTCCATATCTACATCCCACGCCGCCTGCAAGTATCGTATATGATGATGTATGTGGTCTTCTTGATCACCACGACTAAGTAACACTTTACTAGCCAATGTATCAAAACGACCAGCACACCAAGGATCGAAATCCTGATCGGGAAAATGTTCGCCAACATTTCGAACGAGTGACGACTTCTTAAGATTATATATACCGCTTAATCCGATGAAACCGTCAACGCGTAATAGGGTCGTAGCGAATGCTGCTAAATGTGCACCAGCTGAATGACCCATAAGGTAAAGTGGAGCTCCATGACCAATAAGATGATTCCTAGTATATAAAATAGCCTCAATAACAGACTGCATAGTATGCTGCATGTTTTGTTGACCATCAACCATTCTGATATAATTGGGAATAACTAAATTCCATTTTCTCCAGTGCTTGGTAAGAAAATAGAAATCTTTACTCTCACCAGTAACCCAAGCACCGCCATGGAAGAATATGACTGTAGGGCATAGGTTCTTATGCTGTGAATACTTAATGATTGGCTGAAATAGTAAATTACACCGATCATCGCCATCCCAATAATCTATCTTTCTGGGATATTTAGTTATAAGAGTGGTCTTATCTATCTTATCATTGATAGGTCCACGCCACTCATTTAATTTATCAAGGGACTCTTTGTATAGTATAACTGGGGAACGTTTCCCAAAGTTATCAGCCCTCGCATGCGATACACTGGTCTCCATCAGCCAAAGCTCCAAAATCAATTTCTTTAATCACTTGCCGTTCAATCTTACTTGCCACTTTATCGGCCTTGCCAATTTTCTCAGAACGACAATAATATAACGTCTTCAACCCCTGTTTCCATGCACTAAAATGGACTGCATGAATGTATTTAATATTTGAGTCCGGTCGGAAGAATAGGTTTACTGATTGAGCTTGATCAATAAACTTCTGACGGTCTCCAGCATGTTCAATAACCCACCTCTGGTCAATCTCCATAGCTGTCTTAAATACCTCTTTTTCTTCATCAGAAAGGTATTTGACATGTTGGACTGAACCATCATGCGCAATAATATCCCTCCAACATTTATCATAATCGAGGGAATCATCTTCCTTACATTTCTTCTTAATTAGAAGATCGAGGTGACGGTTTTTATTAAGGAAGCTACCAGAGAGTGTATCTTGTCGATAAGCATTGGCCCTCCAGGGCTCAATGGATGGACTAGTATTTCCCATAATGATACTGCTACTAGCATTAGGAGCGATAGCCATAACGTGACTATTCCGAAGGCCAGACCCAACTGCATCAGGTGCTTCACCGCGTAATTTTCCAAGTTCAATATTCGCATTATCTAATCCCTTTCGGATATGACGAAAGATCCTCATATTAGATGATTTAGCCAATGCGCAATCAAAAGGAATACCATTCTTTTGTAAATATGCGTGGAAGCCAAGTGCACCAACACCAACGGATCTTTCTTGTAATGCAGAGTATTTAGCCCTACTGATAGCGTCTGGCGCATCTTTAATAAATCGATCTAATACGTTATCCAACATCTCAAGAACATCTCTAAGGAACTGTTTATTCTTCGACCATTCATCGAAGTACTCAAGATTAAGGGACGATAGACAACATACAGCTGTTCTATCTGCCCCTGTTGGTAAAATAATTTCAGAACACAAATTAGACTGTTTAATGGATAATCCCTTTTCCTTTAAAAAATCAGGGAGGTTATCATTAGAAGTATCAATGAAATGGATATATGGCTCACCTGTAATCATACGAGTTTCAAGGATTCGTTGCCATAGATCTTTGGCAGATACAGTATCCTTAATCTCTCCATCATGGGGGTCAATAAGATCCCAACTATCGTCAGCCTCTTTATCCCTCATACAGGTCTCAATAAGTTCCATAAATTTATTACTGATATTGAGTCCATGGTGTAAATTTAAGCACCTTTGATTAGGATCACCAGTTGGTTTTCTCATCTCCATAAACTGAATAATGTCAGGATGATCAATATCGATATAACACGCATATGAACCACGACGAGTCTTACCTTGTCGATATGCGAGTGAACTGGCATCATACGTCTTAAGATGGGTAATAACACCAGTTGACTTATCATCTGGGCTTCGTATACCAAACCCAATACCAACTCCACCACCCAACATGGATAGCCAACTAGTTTCTGAAAGATTATCAACCAATCCTTCAGCAGTGTCTGGAATATAGTTCAGATAACAAGAAATAGGGAGGGCTTTCTTATCCCTCCCATAAGCCAATATAGGTGTAGAATAAGATAGCCAATGTTTAGATGCATAATCATACAGCCTATCTGCATGATCTTGATCTGTACCAAATTGATTAGATACAAAGGCAAACCTCTCTTGTGGACTAACCTCTCCCTCAGCTAAATACGATTCTTTTAAACGTATGATCCCATTTTCATCAAATTTAGCGTCACGATTAGGATCGATTTCAATTCCACTACTGAGTGCCATGCCTACTCCCTTTCTACCACTTTGTGGTATGTTTTTCTTCGATCATCTCCATTAGTACTGGAAATACCTTTTCTAATTCTTTCCAACAGGCCCGGGCGATTTCCCTGTGTTCTTTTTGGGTTTCTTCACCTGCCCGTAAGTCTATATAATGCATCCAAGAACGTAATGTACCATTCATGTATAGCCTTGACATAATTAAACCCTCTGGGAGGAGGGATCTTGCTTGTTCTTTTGCTATACCAGCTTCTAAAGCCTTCTTATACGCCTCAAGGGCAGAGTTACGAATACCAGCCTGCATTCGTCCCCACTCTTGAATGACCTTATAGTTCTTGTTACCTTGTTCTTGTAGAGATGGATCATTTTCTATCTCTATCGAATTTTGTCTATTTTTATCATCTTGTAATCGACACTCTCTGGTGGCGAACTCTAATTCCTTTGTAGGGTCAGCATATCGTTGGCTGAACTCTTGAAAAGAAAATGATCTATGCCGTAGAATCTGACGAGATATATCTCTTGTAGTTTCTATGGATAGACATGCACTGGCCATTTCAAATGGTGACCAATGTTTATGTTTAATTAGATACCTGAGAAGTTTCTCACTTGTGTCATAATTATCCTGGTTGTCAGGATTACTTACTCTCGCACAATAGGCGATGAGATCTTCTGGTCCAACCTTTCCGTCTTCGACAGCAGCACTGCCGAAATATTCCTTATCAGGTACACTATATGATACTAAGCGAACCTTCATTTAATTTTTCTCCAATTAGTGAAAGCGGCCTGAGCACGCAGGCCTTGGAAGGTGTTATTATTTATTAATGACTGAACGTCATTTACACCTTGCGAGATCATTTCATTAATGTCTTTTTGACTGATATTATCTGGCCATAGGACAACCTTATACTGATCATCAATAGCCTTCGCTATGATCTTAACTACTTCCTTATTCCTTGGTTGATTATCAAATACCAAAACTAACTTAGATTTATCTATAATCCTTTCTAATTTCTTCAGGTCCGCAGAGCCTACGGCTACTGAATTATTGATGAAAAATGAGTCAATAGGACCTTCTGTAACATACACATCTTTGGTCATATTAACCTTATCTAAGTTAAATACCAATGGGTGATCTTCATCCATACGAATAGTAAGGTATCTTAAAGAATCACCGTCCATTGCTCGGCCAGTGACTCCAATAAGAGAACCATCCCTGGATATGGCGGGAATAATGAGACGAGGAGCATGTCCAAGATATTTTCCGGCATAGGTATCATCTAGTTTCTCCATTTTCTGAGAGTCATCACAAAAATATAAGTTCTTCCAAACTTGCTCTGGTATAGATCGTTCCTTCATATAATTAATCGCCGTACCACTAGCTGCAGCAGGGATGAATAATTCATCAAGGATTGATTTTTCTTTAAACTTCGGAGTGAAGTCCAATTTAGCTGGTTCAGTATTGGCTACTCTATGGCCTTTCTCTTTAAATCGTTCAAGGTCATATTCTTTCTTTAGTCTAGGATTGACGTGGCTAAGGAGTTTACCAAATGTTGTACCAGCACCACAATTGTGGCATTTATAAAATAAACCACCAGGCTTAGAGTATAGATAACCTCTCCTCTTATTAGGGTTCTTTGCAGAATCCCCGCAAATAGGACATCTAAAATTCGCTAAGTATGGTTGGTTTTGTTTAACAGAAAATCGTTCGAGTTGCACAGATAGCAACCCGGCATATTTCACATCAATCCATATCATAATTATAATTATATACTAAAGGAGGGCTAATGTAAACTAAAAAAGTTCCATCAGATTTTTACTTTGTGAAAGCAGAAATACTAAGCCTACTGCTATTCCCATGACCCACCATTTCCATTTTTCTAGAACTTCTAATCGCTTCTTCATATCATCTTGATTGCGTTGAATATCATTACCAAGACGATCAATCTTTTCACATACATTATTAAGGGATCTATCTACTTCGTTTTTAACTTCATGGTGCTTAGTAGATATACGATCATGTAGTAGATCGCTCTCCCTCTTATGATCTTCCCTATGTTCTTGAAACGCCGATTTAAATGAGTCTAATTCTTTTGATTGGTTTTCTAGTCTTAATTCATGAACCGCAAGGACACGATTCATTCCATCTGATATATCACCAAGTTTTTCAATGGCAATATCAAATCGATCAACGAGATTGGCAATACCCGTAAGATCTCTTTTGATGAGTTCAACTTCAGTTTTTAAGTCTGAATTCTCTGATTCCGTGAACATATCCGATGTCATAACTATTTTTCCAGATCTTTTATTCGTTCTTCTAGTTCTTTAATCTTATTAGCTATGTTAGGATATTTCTTTTCCCAAGTTGCTTCATCTTGAAGCGCTTTAATACCCAGTTTTTTAGAGGCCCATGAGGATACATCATCTACCTTTTTATAGAACCAGATACCCATTTTGGTATCAGCAAACCACGTATCTGCGGCGCTACCGAGGATACTTCCCGCTATACTTGATACCAACCAGAACCACATAAATTTACCTATTGATTAAAATCATATTTATGTGATCCACACTCCTCACGTTCACATCTACAGTGTTTACACACTTCGTATCTTGCCATTATTTCACCTGTACGATCAAATTCTTCCTTATATAAAGGAATCCCACAGTGTGAAGGGTGGCCACAATTCAAACAACTCATTCAGGTATGCTTACACAATGATGACATGGATCTTGTTCAGTACATACACAAGGATCGCAATCACATTCAAGATTTACGCATTCGTTGTTATTGCACATATCAGTCTCCCTTGAATATTCAGGTGGAACTTTACCCCACCCTACAATTCTATCCCATTCACGTTGACTATAATTATTAAGCTTTCCCACTTGCTGGCCATCTCCCGAAAGCACGGACCGACCAGTAAGCTGAATAGATTTTCCACTTTGGAACCGACGGTGCGGCTGCCTTCATTCCCAATAAAAATACCTTATCTGATAAGGCTCTCGCTTTACGCCACGTTACCTTACTTGAACCCTGTTCATGGTAATATTCCCTAAGTGTAGCGTATAAATGATCATGGATTACTGCAGCTCGAGCTACATCCCATGGGGCTATAAATGCCCAACACATCCTAGGTACAGATGCTAAATCTGTTTTCATTCCTTTTTTACAAGTAATACGTCCAGTGTTCGCTACATTAGCGCCACATTCTTGTAAAATATCCCACTCAACTTCAGTCATTCCATGACCTTTTACGGTGAATGACAAAGCTTTCTCTAACACCCAAGTCTTAGGTGGAGTAAACTCAGCTGAGATCTTGCCATTAAACTTGCATGCCATTAGGACCTCCCTATTTCTTCGACATATATGCGGTCATTCCCATATAAGCGCCAACTACACCAGCCATACCAATGTAAAATAGGGCTGACAAATCACCAAGTAATTTAAGGCGAGTCTCAGGAATGATCCCTGGAATCATAACGATAACAGTAAATAATATCATTGCTGCCATCGATATCCAGGCCATTCTCCTTTGAGCATCAGCTTTTTCTTCCTGAGCTTCAAGGGCCTCAATTTCCTTTATCTTGGCTAATTCATCATCACTCACAACACCATCTCCATCTAGATCATATTTGTTATAATCACTGTCCTTTTGAAGTTTCTTTTGAGCCATTTTGCGATCCTTCGTAGTATTCTTTGTACTTTTTAATCACTTCACGTTGTAGCACAATAAACTTACGGATCTGCGCGAAATTGATAGCCATAGTTTCATAGCCATCATCAGTTAACCCAATTATCACCGCATCCTTATTTTCTTTTACTAACCTATCAAAAATTATTTTAGCATTTTCTTTGTTAACTACTACCCATTCGATAGGAGCCATTTTCGCTGGTACCGGATCCGGTAATGCGAGTGGCGCCCTTTGTACTTCCTTTTTAAATATCTGTAGTTCTTTAACAGAGCTGCAGGCACTAATTAGAATAAGGCACGTAGCTAGGGTTAGCGAGATCAGGACACTCTGGGTTAATTTGAGATCTCTTAGTTGCATTCTTTTCTTTCTCAGTCAGAGGTGCACCCATAGCAATTTCAGTACATCTTAATGCGTTCTTAGTTGCTTTGGTGAAAACCCTCTGCATTAGTTTAGGTTTATCTTCAGCCAATTTACCAAGGTCACGTTTTTTACCGCTGGCATTGACCTTCTTAAACTTCTCCTTCAAGTTATTAATACTCTTATCTTGTCTTTTAGATAATTCTGATAATTCTTGATTTGCCTTAGTGATAGCTTTAATATCTTTTAATTGTTGTTCAATGACTTCTTTTTGTTCTGCTACACTCGCTTCTAATTTCATGTTATTTGCTTTTGAAGTCGCTAAGTCGGCTTGCAGGGTTTTTACATACATATACCCGCCTCCAACAGCGCCTACAATAACAACCACCATGGCAATCTTTGCGTAACCAAAGATCATGAAACCTCTCTCATTCGTTGAACTAGTCGTTCAGCACGGGTGGTTACTTGATTATACCACCTTGAATCGACCATTTCATCTGCTGCTCGTCCCCAATCCTGGGAATCAACACCGGCCTTCATACCTCTAAACTTAGATAATCTAGTTAGGCCCATATTGAACATCATATTGGCAACGATTTGTTGAACTTCTTCAGGAAGATCGTCGAAATCGTCGTAGAGCTTCTTGCAGTCTCCTAAAACGATCTCGACGTCTTTATCAAAAGCGTCATAACATCGCTCTTCAGAAACAGAAGTACCAACAGGTTCTCCATTTTCTGGATCACTTTCTGTGATCAAATGACCAATTCCAAATGTGGGATAACCCAAATGGTCATTATATATTTCGTAGACAATACCTTCATCGATTTTCAATTGGTCCCTAAGAGCTTCGATATTCACTATTAATCCTCCTTCTTCCACAAGGTCCACAGACCCCAGATAATGGCAGCATAAGCTGCCCATTTAGCAAATGGTCCCAGGAATAAAACAACCACACCCACAGCTATGAGTGCAGCACCATCCCAAGATGTTCTTTCCAAAAATCTATCTTTTACCCAACTTAGCATTAGAATCCTCCTTTGCTTGCATGAGCTTTTCTAGACGAGTTCGTTGTATTTTATTACGTTCTCGTAACCATTTCTCAGCATTGTCGAACCATAATTTTCTGTTAGGCCCTTTTGGTCCAATTTTCGGTTGTTTTCTAGACCAATGAACAGGATCGCTACCAGTACCAGCAACGGCCGCACCAGTAGCATTAGCTGGAACTTCTTCCATGATCTCAGTAAGAGTCTTCATGGTAGTACCATCTAATTCTTTAGCACACCTATTAATTTCATCTAAGAGGAACTTCTCGTCTGTTAGTAGCCTTGGATTAACATTATCTGACTCTCTTAACAAGAGTAAAGCTGCACCGAAGCTGGCTAATCTGCTTCCTAACCCGAATTTAGTCATAATACGTTTAATATTTAACGTAAGACGATCAAAAGGCGTCATTGCCTTCTTTTCTTCAGGTGTTTTAGCTTTCCGTAGTCGCTTACCATCAGCATCAATCAAGCCCAATTCAAAAGCGTCCGTTTCATCAAAAGGCTTTGCTAACCTTTTAACGAATTGATACACCATAAAGAAGTCTATGGCTGTACTTTTTTCTTGAAGCGACCTCATTATATTCCTCTTAAACGTTCTACAATAATAGGATCTAATTGAATATCAGTATCTACAATCGATTCTTTATCAGAACCAATCCCAGTAATGACATTCGGCCAATATCCTAACATCACTAAAAACGGCTTAAGTTGTGGCATATATTCCCGTAACTTAAAAGCCAGCATCATAGTTAACGGTTCAGGACTGAACACGTTATATAATACCACAAGGTGATTTAAAATCAACCTTTCTTTCAAATCATTTTTTTCGAGATGTTTATTCAGGAGTCTTTTGATATATTTGATTCGATTCAAATCATCGTTAAACTCGAGAATATCAATACAGCTCGGATTATCATACGCCTTAGCGGCAAATACCATAAAATTTTGGTCATCAACATAATCAAATAACATTCACTTTATTCACTTTAAAAAATTTATTACCAACTAGATAGAGTAGCTCTCTTCCATACGTTATTAGCTACACATACGTATATATAGTCCGTATCATAGCGAATCTGACCCTGTGTTCCGGAATCACTATTAGCGCTTACTGTAGCCCTAGTATTGATCTGGATCTGGTTATTAGCCACAGTTAACTGATTAACAGTCGTAACACCTGTACTTGTTAGATTGGCAGTAACCGTTGCGGTTGTACCATTCAAAGTTGTATTGGCATTAACAGTAGTCCTATTCAGGACAGTATTAGCAGGTACTGCCCCGAACAGGTTCTTAAGAGTTATCTGTTTACTGGCCGGTGTTCCATTAGGATCATCAATAATGACTAGGAGGTCTTCACTAGCTGGAGTCGTTAACGACGTCAGTTCTGATATTTTTTTATCAGCCATTTTCTATTCTCCTATCCAGTTGAATTACGCTAGGCCGTTAGATGATACGGTAAACGTACCCATCGCATTAGAAACAGCACCACTAATTACCAAGTTGGCTGTACCGCCAGTCGTACCTTGGTCTGGATTGTAGATACTCATTCCACCACCTGTAACTGCAGCAGCTTGAGCCGCTACTTTATAAGTGGCTTGACTTGTACCCGATCCAGCACCACCGGATTGAAGCTTAGGCATAGTAAATACCAAAGTATTGTTAGCACCAGCAATTCGTCCAGTAGCAGTATTAGCAAAGTACGCCACTCCAGAGTTACCAGAAACACTATTAGCAATATTAATACTAATTGTGTTACCAGAAGCAGTGTGGCTAATTGGTGTGTTAAATACCACATACAAGTTAGCAGATACGTTAGCAGAAATCACGCCATTGGCATTTGCCTTGACATAAATTTGAGCAATATCTGGACCACGAGTATGCGTATTAGAAGCATAACTGAAATTGCCGCCTGGATTGGCTGCAACTAGTACTTCTTCTTTAACCCGAACAACACCACTTGAATCGGTATATTCAGGCTCTCGGCGAATCCAACCTTTATTGGTTAGAATAACGTTTCGTTTTGACTTGAGATTGCCAGCTTCTGGAGCTGCCTGCATCCCAGCCGTATAGGTGCGACCGTCAGTTGCGGCATCGTCACCATCGGTGGAAATCTTACTTTCCGGTCTAAAGTCCCATGTGGACATTTGTTTTCTCCTTTTCGCTTTTCATCTAATTGACTACTCGGCATAATGTAGTTGAGTCACACACAAGCATTATTTAGATTTGCGTATGATTTCCATAACCTTACGCATTGTAGTACCGTTCTTAACTTCTTGAACAGTATCCTTATCGACCTTAGGCTCATCTGGATTAACTTTAACGACGTCTTTTTTCTTCTTCTTCTCATCATCGTCATCGTCATCATCATCGTCGTCATTGGGATCTTCATCCCCTGGCTCTTCATCTTCTTTTTTAGGAGCCTTTTTGTCTTCCTTGACTGCCTTTTCTTTCTCTTCTTCCCGTTCTTTTACGGCTTTAGAGATGGCCTTACGTTTCTTGTGAAGATATTCATCAGAATCGTCAGTGTCTCCATCATTATCGATGTCTTTATCTTTACGATCTTTAAAATCCTTCTTAACGGCTTTGGGCTGAACTGCATCTAGTCCATCACCGTCATCTGATTTATCGTTTTTATTGGTCTCGGCGATCTCTGGTTTTTCACCACGCATAATGGCTTCGACAGCCTTTACAACATCGTCGGGACTTTTAAACGGGTTATCTGATAATTTCTTACCCATGAGAGTTCTCCCTTGTAATCCTCTTCTATTTATAATTTAATTATCGACTTTCGCGTTCGCACGCCATTGATAGCAAGACCAATATCGGGCTTTCCATTTAGGGCCAGGATCGTCACAATTATGTCGAGCCCTAAATGAAGCCCTCCGCGCAGGATCGTCCCTTTTGATTTCCATATTTGGATCACCAAATCCCAATTTGATTACGTTACCTTTATCATTTTTCACATATACATAAAACTTCTTCTTACCATCACTTGACCTTGTAGGGTCATTTAATTTAACTTTACGACCTTTATATTCAGATTCTGATATTGTATGGTCAAAGCAAGTACATTCTTCGCCTGGTGTATCTTTCTGATACTTCTTTCTTAATTCGTCAGTACCCTCTTCTCCAGCACCACTTTCAGGAATAATAATCATGGCTTCCATTTGAGCCATTAATTCTTGTGGCAAATCACCTTTTTTGACCAATTTATTAATGTAAGTTATAAGATCTCTACCATCAATAGTTTTAGTCGTTCTAGCAATTTTATTAGCCAAAGCCTGTGGGTTTTTCTGATTGGCGTTATCTTTCATCCCATCAACATAAGCCTTTACCATGCCCGCCCAACCCTTAGGATGAGTAATTTGACTTATTTTAGCTCTGGCTGTATTATACCACGTTCGCTCATTAACCTTTTTAGCGGTTGCAGTAGCAATTGCCATTTTTTTATCCATGGGCATATCAGGGTTATCACGTTCAATTGCCTTAGCAATCTCTTCGCGTTTCTTTAACTCTGCAGACGTAAGCTTACGCTCATGGAAATCGGTGTACTTCCTCATTTTTTCTTACTTGCTATTCTCTTTTTAATTTTATCAACAGTGGATTGCTGTTTTTTAGTAGGTAAAGGAGCAGCTTCATCAACATCATCATCCCATGTATGACCAGGCATTTCTAGATTTTTATCTTTCTTGATCATCATAAGAGCGGCCTTTTTGTCTTTGACCTTCATCTTTTTACCAGTCTTTTTATGGACTAATTCAAAAGCTTCATCTGTATCAGCTTCAGCTATTCCCCAACCCTTTTTGATATAGCTATCTTTATCTTTAATATCAATAACTATCACTTTACTTTTCTTGACAACCATGACTTCTTTTTTAGGATCAATCAATTGACGAGGCAATTTAACCTTTTCATCAACTTCAACTTCTTCTTCCCAAGGCAAACCAAACCGCTGTAAAGCATCCCTGATTGCTGGTCTAGCATCACCGTTTGGATTTTTCTTACCAGCAGCATATAAATCGTCAAACAACTCATCATCACCGATATATTTTTCTATGGCTTTAACAGCATCATCACCTTCTTTACCCAACTTGACAGGTTTCCTCATTAATTTCAGAAGAGGTGCAATTTGTTTTTTATTTTTAGGCATTTTCCATGTGCCTTCATCAAGGTCAACTTCTTCACCCATTACCAACCCTTGTAATTTAGGTTTAGTATAGAGGCCAAGGCCTTTGATTGGTAATTCGTCTGTACCACCCTTGTTCCATTTAACTACAATTTGATCACCACGGGGCTCGTTGGCTGTAATTTTACCAACCTTACCACCTTTACCTTGCACAAACATACCAACTTTAAAGTCTGACAATTTAAGTTTCTTGGCTTCTGCAATCATTACATCAATATGATCAAATCCACCTTCAAGGAACATTTCTTTAAGTTCGTCAAGTGTATAGTCTGAACGTTCTACACGTTTAGCAAGACCAAGTAAAATTTTAGCTTCTTGGTTGATATTATAATCTTCTCCAATAGCCTTCTTAAATTCTTTATGGGACTTAGATAACTTCTTCATGAAGTCACCCTTTTGAATACTAGTCCTCATTTGGTTATACATCTTCATAGCTTTAACAGCTTGATTGACGTTAATTTTAATCTTTTTGCCATCATCAAATTCAACAGGCTTTAAACCACGAAGTGATTGAACTTTACGAAGCTGCATAATAATATTCTTACCACCAGCTTCTACATCATCATCTGTAGCAGCATCGTCTTTATCGGCAGAATCTTTACCACGCTTTCCAAGATCTTTATCTCGTCGTAATGCAGCTCGTGCATCAGCACCTGCACTTCGTCTACGAGCTTCATCTACAGGAGTAGTATCTATTGCAAATGGATCATCTTCAGGTTTTGGCTTCTTAGACTTCTTTTTCTTGCCGGTATATTTACCCTTATCAGGATCACCCAAAATAAAGTCTCCAAACATTCCTGGAATCTTATAATTGAATTTTTCCCTATATCCAGAATATACATAACCTTCTGGCATAAGAGCTTTAATAGTCTTCACATCAAGCTTCATCTTTTTGGCAATATCTTCAGCGCTCTTACCTTGTTTAATAAGGGAATGAAGTTCTTTCATCCGGCCTTCATCCATAGAAAACTTTTCAGAAGCGGCCTTAAAATCTGCATCTGTGGGCGCACCAGGATCGCCTTTCTTACGCATTTTCTCTCCACGTTCTCTCTTCTTATGGATATTATGCCAAAGGCCCTTTTCTTCATTCATCATATCATAATCAGCTTTCGATATGATATCGACCTTTTTATTCTTTTTCTTAAAAGCCTTTGCTTCTTTTTCACTCTTAAACGTTTTGACTAATTTACCATTTTTGTTATCAATGGCAACCCACTCTTCTTTACGTTCAATAAGCGGCCCAAAGTCGAGACTTTCTCCTACACTACTGGCTTTACCCCTTAGGGAAGCTAGCCGTTCTTTTTCAGCTTTTCTAATTCCTGGCATTAGCTTTTTCCTCATCTTTGGAACAAAAGAGGCTTTCTTCTTTTCAATTCGTTTATCTACAGACATTTTTTGTACGGGTGACAAATTAGCATAATTTTGACCTAATTTACCGGCCATCTTCTTCCGTAGCATATTGACTGCAGCAGCGTTGGCTCGTTTAACCAGCTGAGCCGGTTTAGCCATACGTTTTTTAGCCATTTCTCTTTTGCGTGCAAGTTTTGGCGCTAGTCGTTTCATACGACGAGCAATTTCTTTTCGTTGGACTGGGTTTAATATCTCCAACAGACTTTCTTCTCCCAGATCCGAGAGATCAAATAGTTCTAATTCTTCTGGTACCTCATAGTTATCCAAGAAGTCTAGATCTATTTCATACATGTCTATATCGGCATCTGTGAGATCTATATCAAAATCTATTTCTTCTGACATGGTTTTCCTCACGGCATCGTAAATTTTCTTCTTATCTTTAGCCTTTAATTTTGAAGGAAGACCATCAAAGAAAGTCTTCATATCTCCATCAACTGCTAAGTTTCTTAGTTTCGTGCCGGACATACCTTCAACACCCTCGGCATCAGGGTCACGCTGACCTGCATTTTCGACACTAATTTTGTCGAAATTATAGTCTTTACCATTATAATTATTGAGGAGCTTTTTGAATTCAGCAAGACGATCTGAACCAACCACCATAACTAGGTGGTCTACATCTTCATTTTTACTGATTTCAGTGGCAATTTGAATAGCATGTTTAGCTTTCGATTTCTTCATAATACCGAAAGCTTTTTGTGCTAATGATGATTTGAGATTATAGTCGAGAGGGTTCTTCTTTTTATCTTGGCTATGACTTAAATATAATCTTGGTTCTCCACCATGTTTTTTGGCAATAGCTTTTACTTTGTTCACTAGTTTTTCGTGGCCAATTGTGGGTGGATTCATACGTCCAAATGTGAAGACAACTGTCTTAGCCATAGCAGGTTTCCCTCAAGCTTACTGCATCTGTTAGTATTTATAAGAATTAAGAAACTTAATTGCTTTATCGATCCATTCTGGTGGTACTGTTGTCCCTATTTTAATAAAATTTCCATTGTCTGTAAAGGAGTCATAATTGTAATATTTACCATCTCTCAATAAGATACCGGCTGCTTTCGCTGCAGCACACAATTGATCAGATTGTATATCATCAGGAAGATCAACCCAAACGCTATTACTCATATCTGGTTGAGAAAACATATACCTCTCGCTTAGATTGGTATAGATATAATTTCTATTCATCTCATGGATTGCTATAAGCTCAGGATACCATTCAGCTTTATGGTGATAAGCGTTAATTAATCCTCTTTGAACAGGAAGGTTTGTCCCAACCTGAGATGGCTGTATAGCCATGAGCTCTCCGGCCCATTTCTGATTTAAGATAACCCCACCACATCTCATTCCAGCAGTACCAGGTGATTTAGAGAATGAGAAGAAAGTGATAACCTTATCATACATAATGCATGCAGGTATGAGGGTTTCAATAAAGGCTTCATAGGCACAATCATATAAAAACCACGAATCTGTCGCTTCACATTTATTAATTAGAGCTTTAAGTTCACTCTCATCATATTCAAATCCTATAGGATTTTGAGGGTTACATATGTATACCATATCCCGTTCTTCAATATCATCGGGAGTGATTTTGCTCTTCTTTAATTTTAATGAGGGAGCTTGTTGACCATAAAATCTAGGCCATTTCCAACCAGGTTCAGAGTCAATAAAATGGCGGATACCATAGTATTTAGATATCTTCGTAATTAGATCATAAAGGGGTGATATTGCGCCATTAGTAATAATAGCTGTAGGCTGAGGATATCCATCTAATTTAAAGTGGTGTAGTACTAGCTCTTGAAGTTCTGGTAATCCGGTAGGTGGAGGATATGTTTGATATTCACCATTTTTAATGGATTCTATCATACCTTCCTCAAGGAATTCATTACGAATATGTGTTGTAGCTTGATCTAGATTAATCATGATCTATCCTTTATAACGATATCACTTATCCATCACCGATCTAGACCGGCGACCTATAAATATACTTGACACTCTTCAATCACTATTAAATTACTTTTCCCATCCTTTCAATATGGTTGGTGAAAAGTTGTTAAAACTAAACTCCCAGCGATCAACAATCTTAACAGCATCATCGTTACCGATTGCGACATAGCCTTCTGGATTCGTAATCTTAAATCCTTTGGATGTTTTAACGAATGTCTTCATTGAGGCCGCTTTATTCATTTTGGCGACCACTAGCATTTTAGCTTGAGTAAGGTAGTTAAAAGTTTCGAAAACCGGAAGTAAGTTTTTAACGTCTGAAAATACTTTTTGTATCGCATCCGTTTTTTTATCCTTGACCTTCTTTTTCCCTGCTGGGGATTTTCGTTTACCTTCCTCTTTTTCAAACCATTGTTTAATATGACGATAGAGTCCAGCGACATGACTCCTCACTTTAGGGAATGGTGTACCCTTTCTCACGTATGAATTATTATAAGATTTGACCAAATTACGTACCTGCGTATCCGCTGCAATCGTTTCTAAGATATTGCCTTTTATTTTAGATAGAGAGCCTTCAGCCTTTTTGAGTATAGCATCAAGCTCCTTGGTCTCTTTCGCTGTAAAAGTAGCCGTGCCAGATGCGTCATGATACATTGCATCGGCGGTCCACACACTTGGACTATCCTTCATTTTGGTTGCTATATCCTTACCAAATGATGCGCTCATATTAGCAAGAGAATCACCAGTATAAGTAGTATGCCACACAATCCCAATGTTTGAGCTATTAATTTTAGCGCCCAAAGGACTATTAGTAGGAACAGCATAAACAATAGTATTAGGGTGGAAAGTATAGTAAGATTCACCATCAATTTTCTCTGTATTCACATCTCCCTTGGAGAACATAATATCGCCTTGATAAACTCCATCAGTGATTATACCTTTTAGGTTATCAAAGGCTGTCTTTAATTTTTCGGCTAAGCCTCCGCTATAGCCATGCTTTGTAATGTCGTCATGAGACTTAATAGTCTTTGGAGTCTTCGCAAAAACTCCTTTAGCACCGACAAAAAATTTCCCGTCTTCTGGATCAATCCCAGCAATGATAGCTGGAGCACCATCCCACTTAACAGTAGAATTAACTGCTTTGGTTGATCCACTTTCTAGATAATCCCTTAAATCTCGCAAAAATTTCATGGCTTTAAGAGCGCCACTTTTTCCCTCATTGAACATCATATCTTCTATGTGTTCCATATGAGTATTTTTTGCCTCTGCGAGGTATGTACTATAAGATTTCATGTTAGGCCTTTACTATGATATATGGACCGCCTTCAGCGGTTTTAGATCCAGCATAATTAACTATGTCAGTGATAAATCCATTGGCCTTTGCGCCTTTATTTTTTGCCACATAATAGATGATATATGTAGCAGCCAATTTTGCCATAACCCAACCCGGATCACCTAGGGTTTTCTTATTCTTGAGTTGCTCTTCTACCTCTGCAAGGGTAATACCTTCTATCTCATTAAGCATTCCATGGAACATGGCTACTGCCCGTTTATCACCTTTGACTATTCTTTGAGCCATCTTTTTGATGTTTCCAGTATCGGGTATACGTTTCTTGAGATTCTTTTTAGCTGAATTAGTAATAATTTGCCAACCAGCTCCACCACCTCTAGCTCCCTTGCCTTCAAGTTCCATTTTGTGGCTACCCATATATTTGTTAGCCTTAATACCAATCACTCCAGTGTTATCAAATTCAATAGAACCAGACTTATTAGTCCAAATTGTTCCTCTTGATTTACCCTTTAATCGATATGCTGTAACTTTATAGCTATCTGTCTCAGGTGGTTGTTTAATATTTTCTGGAACGACTTGAGCCTTTTTGCCAACCTTCTTGAGAGATATACCTACAATCTTTCTATTAGTATATAGCCCAAGCAAATCCTTATTCAGAGCGTCGATACTAGATGTATCAAGATCACTCGCTTTAAATCCTTTGGCAATGGCCCAAACATCTCCTGGATTCCATTTATCATCAGAAAATGGTTTCATCCCTGAGTTCTTGAATGCCTCATTTTTTGCCTTATATATCGCCTTCATTTCGGCAGAGTCACGATGAAATTTCATACCTTTTTGAACGTATCCACCATCAATGAGTACTTTGGCAGATAACCATGCACTTTGATGCCAACCGTCATCATCAACTAACGTTAAAATTTGTTCAAAAGTCGTCTTTCCATAGTCTCCTTTAGCAAAAGCCTTTTTGAGTATATCCTTATTTTCACGATAGAAATCAGGACTATTAACTCCATTATCAAGCATAGCGTGTATATACACACACGTCTGAGGTTCGGCTATGGCTGTTTGATCGGTACCACCACCGGCTCCACCGCCACCACCAAATACTGCAGATTTTGCTACTTGATTGGATTTAATAACACCCTGTTTTGTTGGGATCTCAAAGGTTTTGCCATCAGTCTCAAATTGAGCAATGTTAGCAAATAGGGTTTCCGTATCAGTAATTTTAGCCTTCCGGCCATCAACTAACTCGATTTCTTCACCCTTCTTTCCTAAGTCACGCAAAATGGCTAATCTAAATTCCCCTGTTTTACCATTAGGCTTGGTCCATTCACCAGGGGCCATAGCTGTAGCTTTTTCACGCAAATAGTATTTAAGACTCTTAGGCATAGACTAATCCTCCTAACACTATTTATAATTATTTTAGACCTCAGTTTGAGTCCACTTAAGATGCCCTATACCGTTATGCTCAGCCCATCGAACAAACAAACCTTCTTCTCTACCATGAGCTTCAATCTCCCAAGGTAGATCATAATAGTGTTGTTTTTCGTTAACCTTTTCACCATACCAATGATGCTCTGAGTCCCAGACCATTTTCTGTTCGCCTTTGGCCTCTACCATTCGGGCCTTTATATATTGGCGAAGATGACCCTGCGCATACTGACGTACATGAACCATTTCATGAGCCATGGTTTGGATTACACTACGGGATTTCATATTTCCCATAATACGAATGTTGAAGGTCTTTGGGCGATAGTCTTCATCTGGTGCATAGCAATCGCCATAGATTGCCTCTTTATCATATAGATCTCGAACAAACTCTAGGTTAATTTCGAGGTTCTTCTGTCTCGGCATAAGATGTCTACGCACAAATTCAGCAATGGATAAACACCCATCGATTTTACGCTTAGAGTTGCGCATCTGGCAACTTTTAACATAAATTCTCATATACCCATCGCCTCATAGACTTCATCAACGGCTTCCATGCCATGGCCACCAATATGCCAATTATATTCGCCAAACGGAGTACCGTGCATTTTCCAATCATAGATGGTAGCCGTAACAAAGTCACCGGTATCACCATCAAAAAATTGAAGGGACCATTCAACGGTGGTTTTATCACCATTTTCATGGGTTGGCTCTCCAAACTTTTCGACCAGATCGGAATACGTTGTTTTGATATATCCCATTAGCGAAGTTCCTGATATGGAAATCGCTTCATCATTAACGAATGTCTTCATTGATTAGATCCTCTATAAAACGTTCAACATCTGCGATTGTGGGCATTTTGTACGGCGACCACGGACCGAAAATAAAACGACCATCTGGATCAAAGATCTCATGATAGATCTTTATGTTATCGTCCTCTCGCACCTCGTCAGGACGGTAACGAAAACCCAAATGATCGTGGTTGAAAAGCCTAGGCCGCACGGTCTGGGCTCATCAAGATTTCCGGCTTGGCTTCAGCTTCTGCCGGATTTTCTATAATCATGTCAAGCAAACCTTGCTCGGCTGCAGCCATGATGATAATCTGATCCATCTTTTTATTTATGATGGCATGGTACTTCGGGTTATTATAGTGGAGTGCCTGATAAGGGGCAACACCGAAACGCTGTTTGAAACCATGATGGCGATTGCATAATCCATTGTTATACAGATCGTAGTACTGGTTCTGTGCCTTACGGAACTCTTCTAGGCGTTCGTTCTTACGACCACCTCCGACTTCACCCTGCATTGGGATCAGTTCGTTAAGCTTATCAGCAACATTCTGAAAGCGACCACTGTGGTCCCAGTAAGAATTCTCGCGGTCAGCAAACATAGCCATTATTCAATCTCCTCAAAAGTTACAATTTCCATGAGCTCCTCAACGAGCTCACGACCATAGTCGGTGAATAGGATACCCTGTCCATATACCCAACCCTCAACGCACTGACGATGGTAGAACATCTCTGTTGACGTTATCCAACGAAGAGCGGTGATGCGATTACCAGCACCAGCAGCAATGACTGCTGTGATCTGGCTTTTGAACTCAGCGAGAGCTTCCTTCTCACGCTGAGCCTCTTCGGCCTGGACTTGATCGAGCTCACGAATGAGACCATCCCAGATGGCCTGCTTACCATCAGCATCCTGCGTGGCCCACGTAGCCCAAAAGAGCTCGCTGCGAGGACGGAATCCACGAGCGTCTTTGTGGAGGTCGCTGAGAGTTTGTTCGTCGAAGTCATACATAATCTGTTGTTCCTGTTTCATCCTATATATAGATTCTACCATACTTTTGGGTAAATGTAAACAAAAAAGTGCACAAAAAAAGTGTTTGAAATCAATAGCTTGTGATTTTTTTTCCTAAGCCATTGAAATCAAACACTAAAATAGGTGATTTTTTTTTAAGAAAAGTGAATTATTTCACTGAACTAACCTCAATCGGTGGCGTAACGAAGAAATTGGGAGTAACCCCACCGAATGCGCAACCGGCTTCAAGATTAGATTTTAGTTCTCTGAGGTCTCTTGCCCTATTGGCTATCGCGATAACCAAATCGGTCGCAACCTCAATCAGCACATATTTCTTATTGCGGGTCTTAATTTCGTACATGAAACCTCCTATTTCTTACCCCAATAATAGTTTGCCGCATAGCTGTATGGTGTAAATGCGACATTCTTGAATGGGACTACTTTCGCAGCCCAAGCTTTCTGACTAGCTAGAACTTTCTTAAACCAAGGATTCTTTGCAGACTCTTCAGCAAACATAGTATCGATGGTTTTCAGTTCAGCAATCAGAATATCGGCCGGAGTTCTCATAACCTTGACTCCGTGTTTCTTGACCATTCGTTTCAGAGCTTCGCCATTCTTAGCCTGAATATCGGTTAGCCAATATAGGTAGGATTCATATGCAGCAGATCTAATAGAAGCTTGCTGTTGCTTAGACAGACTCCGCCATACTTTACCGTTAATAATAAGATCTCCAGTATTACTATGCTCATGCAAACTATTCAGATAATAATACTTCCAAATAGTTGGAAATCCAAGTCGTTCATCTTCCAATCCGCCAACAAATTCGGCGCAATTAATTACACCCTTTTGACCAGCTGCAAGGATTTCTCCTCCTGGCATTCCGATTGTCTGCATACCCATACGAGCATACAGTTCAACATTAATACCAGTCTGTCGGCATTTGAAATTTGGCAAATCTGCTAGATTTTTGATGGGCCTATGGAACCATCCAAGTGGTTGGTTCTGAGTAGGCATAGCTGGAAATGGTACCACATCCAGTTTCAATTTTGTCTGGTAGAATTCACGATAGAGTTCTAGACCTCCACCATGGAACATCCATCCCAGAAAATCAATTCCATCCATTCCATACGGACCACCAAGAGGGCTATTAAAAAGTCCAAGGGTTTTATCCTTGCCAACCCAATAATAACTTTGTGTCCATGCACCATCAACGGCACCAGATGCGGTTGCGTCTAGTACTTGAAATGCAGGAACCAACGCTCCTGATGGATGGATCTTAAATTTAACCTTACTGTCTGTCAGCACATCAATACGACCAGCCATATAAGCTAGCTGTTCGTTAAATGTACTAATTGCTGGAAAGGAACTCGCGATTTTGAGTTCTTTGGCTTGAGCCGTATAAGAAACCGCGAAAAAAGCGACAAGCGCGATAAGTAGCTTTTTCATTAATATACTCCAATCTCTACTTAATTACGAAATTCACCCGAATTGAGGAAGTCTACTTCTCCCTCTATTTTATTTATAATTTTCGGTTCTTCTTTAAGATAATGAGGAAACCAGGTCGCTATAGATGGAGCCATAAACAGGATGATGACTGCAATAACCTGGATCCACATAAACGGCATCATGGCTTTAAATATCATGCCAAGATCCCAACTTGGTACTACCTGTTTAAGATAATACGCTGTAAGAGCAACTGGAGGAGTCAGATAAGCTGTTTGTATGACTATTCCAAGTGCTGCACCAAACCATAATAAATCAACTCCTGTCTGAATTAATATGGGTAGAAATATTGGTAAAAATACCAACACCACAACTGGCCACTCAAAGGGCCAACCGAGGAGATGACATAATACTAATATAGAACCAACAATTGCCCATGGTGGTATGGGTAAAGAGTTCATGGTATCTATAATGATTGTATCACCACCAAGATTTGTAAAAACTGCTCCAAAAATAGTAGATGCGATTGCAAGGAGCATAACGACTGCTGAAGTTTCACACGTCTTAAGCAATGCGCTATGAAGTTTATTTATACTCAGTTTACGTGAAGCTAATAAAAGAGCTCCAGTTGCACCAAACGCTCCAGCTTCTGTGCTTGTAGCCATTCCTGCCAACATTGAACCAAGAGTAACCATAATCAAGAATGCTAATGGTAATACATCAACAAATAATTTACCCAATAGAGTAATGGTGATGTCTTCTTTTTCAATTGCAGGCGCTACTTCAGGTTTGGTCTTCACTTGGTACATACAATAAAAAATATACAATAATGCGACTAAAAGACCAGGACCCATTGAAGCTGCATATAGATCCACAATATTTAAATTCATAGTTGGTGCCATTACAATTAATGGAACTGCAGGTGGAATACAAATAAGGGAACCACCACCAGCAATAACACCAGCACTTAACTTAGGATCATATCCTAATCTTATCATACTTGGAGCCGCCATAATTCCAAGTAATGTTATAGATGCACCAACAACACCTGTTGCAAGACTTACAAGAACTGAAAGAAGAATGACAATAATATATAGACTTCCTCTAACTGAACTTAATAATTTCTTAAGTGTTTCGAATAAATCCTTAACTAATCCACTACGTTCACAGATATATCCCATGAATATGAACATAGGTATAGCCATAAAAACTTCGTTGCTTAAACCTCCTAGAAGGTTATAGTAAGCAAGATCAAAAATATTGAGACCCACATGAGCGTATCCAAATCCAAGAGCTAAAAATATAAGAGTAAAACTAACCGGAACGCCGACAAATATGCCGACGATCATGGTAAATAACATTATGATCGCAAGCATTTAATACATTTCTTCGTCTCAATCAGACCTTGAATTAACAATAGTACCAATCCTAATGTTATTCCAATTTTCATAGGCCAAATAATAAATTGTTCCATTGTAGCGCTTGAGCGCTCATTCATTTCTATGGACTTAGCAGTATCGAAAAAAGAACAATATGTAAGAATACTGAAAGCAGGAAAGAAAAGAAATATGTATGAGAACAAATTGATTGCAGCCTTTCTGCGCTCAGATAATACTTTATAATACACATCAGTTCTGATATGGCTCCCCTTGGAGAGTGCATAAGATGATCCTAACATGATCAACATTGCGTATAATTGCCAACTAATATCTACGGCAAAATCGAAACGCAGATCAAAAAAGTATCTACCTAGTACGTTTGTAACTATAAGTAGAACTATAAAAAGAGTAAACCATGAATATATATGTTCTAACTTCATGTACCAAATAATTTACTAAAATCTCGCCGACCATAACTTTTAGTACGCCACTGCATATTATCATCTTCATCCTGGCGTTCACCAAAATGAGTAGTATCCATCACTGGAGAATCATCGGTTAGATTTTGAGCAGATTCCTCTACATCATAAAGTCGCATTTTAGCTCTATCCACTCCAACTACAAATCGTTTATATTGGGTTGGATCACTATATCTATTTTTAAGCTGTTTGACCATCAATTGGCCTTGAGCTTCTAGATCGTCACTAGTAACTAAAGCAAACATAAAATCTGCAGTAGCTGGAAGTGCAAAACTTTCTGATGTATCTTCTAATCCTGGATCTGAATTTGTAAATCCAGATCTATTAACTTGGGTTGCACTAATGATTGGAACATCTTTTTCAACAGCCAATCCTCTAAGTTCTTCAGCAATTGCTTTAATATATGAATAGCTATTGATATTTGCAGCATTTTTAAGACGGGTACTCTGGCAGATATTAATATAATCAATATAGATAATATCTGGAATGAAATTCTTTTTCAATTTAAGCTCATTCAGCAAATGCCTAAAATGACCAGAACCTACAGATGCTGTTGGGTATTCTTTAACAATAAGCTTACCAGTAGTTTTAAATCCAAGCTTTCCAATCTTTTCTTGATACATATCTTTGGAAATAGTTTTAAGATCATCTACTGGAATATTTAATAGATTTGCATCAATCCTTTCTGAGATTCTTTCTTCTGCCATCTCTAAGGTTATATATAAGACATTCTTGCCGACCATGAGATTGGAAGAAGCAAAATGGCACATAGCTAGAGTTTTACCAACCCCAGTGCCGGCAAGAATGATATTAAGCGACTTATTTGGAAGGCCGCCTTGAGTGATCTTATTAAAATAATCTAAGTCAAATGGAATTTTTGATTCGACTGCATGGTAGAAATCGAATCGTTCTTCTGCATCGACAAAGTAATCATGCCCAATAGAACTATCAAAACTAACAGATAAAGCATCAGACAAAAGAACCGGGATCGACCCTTTGTCTTTATCCCCTCCTCTATCATCGAGGATACTAATTGACTCCATAATTGCATTATAGATCGCCTTTTCTTGACACCAAGCTTCTGTATTTTCGTATAGCCAATCTTTATTCACCTCTTCAATTGGCGCTTCGAAGAATTCATGACAAGATGCTAGTTCTTGCTCATTAATTTTGGTATCATTATTAAGGTCAATAATAAGACTCTCATTTGTAGGAGTAGTATTATATTTGACCGTGAATTCAGCAATTTTGCTGAACAAAATCTTTTCTGTATTATCTTGAAAATACGACGGATCTAAAAATGGGAGAACTTTACGCGAGTATTCTTCATCTTTTAATAGATTAGTTAGAATTGATCGCTCAATTGTCTGCATTTAACGTTCCTTTGGCGGTATTAGACATCACAAATGAAACTAAAACATCTCCAAGTAAAGTATCAAATTCTTCCATATCTCTATCTGAAAATGTTTCAATATCCATAGTCAATGGAGTTTCAACAATATCATATGTGAAGCGAAGTTTTACCTCTTCACCATCTCCATCTTCAAATCCAACATCAGTATAGAAATACTTAATTCCATTAAACTTTGGATAATTAGTAATTTCTAATATTGCTGTGTTGGCTTCAGAATTGTGTTCATCAACCCTAATATACCTAAGTGTTCTTGCAGGTTTATTGAAGGCACTTAATTCTGTTTCATGTTCCTTCGACGGGATTATCTTCATCTTCTACCTCATCTTCCTCAGCACCATACATGAATACGGAACCGGCATGTTCTTCCAATTTTTGTAGAACATCTTCAGTAAAATATTTCTCTGGATCATTCATAATGGCTTTACCAAATACTTTAGTGCCATTTTCTAATTCATAACGAGTAGATACTTTCTTAAAGATTCCAGCAGATTCAGCAAGATCCAATAAACCATAATATCGATCAAGACCTTTATCATAGGTCAATTTGACTTCAATCTCTTTATTTTCCTTAGTGAAACGGGATTTAACCATTCGTACCTTGATTAGGTTACCAATTACATCCGTTCCATCTTTTTCTTTACGCTTAGAAAGGAAAGCAATTTGAGATGCGGAATATTTTAGGCCTGAACCACCAGACATTTCCTTCATAGGGAAATAAGATCCAATCACATCATAGACATGATTAGTTATAAGCATTGGAATTTTGGCTTTGGCTAGTTTTAAACTCAACACTCTAAATGTGGCTTTAATAACTTGGGCCTTAGTCATATCCCTTGTTTCTTTACCTTCAGCAGTATCTTCAATTTCTTTTGTTGTAGATAGCTGACCAAGAGAGTCTAGGATCATAACCATAGGTGGATGATCTTTACCAACTGCATCTAGAACATCTAATGCATGTTTCCTAAACTCTTGAATAGTGGTGGGTTCAACAACGGCTACTCGACTTGAATCGATTCCCCGTTGTTCCATAATGGCCTTTGTAACAGCGGCTTCTGTATCATAATATAGAACCCCACCATCTGGATTTTTATCCAGAAACTGTTTGATAACACCAAGGGCAAAAAAGGTTTTCCCTGTTGATGTTTCTCCAGCAAATGCTGTAATTTTATTGTTTGGAATGCCGCCAAAAATGCTACCGGAAAATGCAGCATTAAGAATATAACTTCCGGTATCAATAGTACCTGAGAACTCGGATGAAGACACTTCGTCTTCTACCATATGAGTATTCTCATCATTGATCTGTTTAACAAGATCACGCATAAAATTAGTCATAGTATAACTCCATCTAATATATTATTGTATATCAAGATCAATGGTTTGTAAACGTTAAAGGCTTCAACTATTGGTTAGATAACCCGGCCTGATTTCAGTTTTTGATTTGATTTCTGTATCTGCAACAGTTGCAATAACTTCTTCTTCTGCTTCCCATACTTGTTCCAATGGGGTATTAACAACTTTAACGGAATTAGATTTTTGCTGCCTGCGTTTACGTGTTCGTTTCTTGGATTCATATCTTTTTCTTAAGTCCATATTAGCTGCAATGAGTAGTAAGACAGCCAAAGGGTCAAAAACGAAAATGATAACAATAATAACCCACCTAACAGCAGCCTCAAGCATTTCCCGATCTGCTTTTTCTCCATAAAATAATTCGGCAACATATCTAATTGGTCCTACTTCAGCTTCTAATTTTAGCTGTTCTTTTTCAAGGCCTGCTCTTTTTTCTTGGATTTTAGCAATTCTAGTTGAGCCCTCACCGATAACCTGGTTAAGATCTCGTCGTTCTGCTTGCTGACTTCGCCGAACTGCAATCGATCCACTAGGTCCGCGGATGCGATCGTATTCGATAAGAGTTGCGACTTGAGCATCGAGTTGTACGATAACTTTTTCTGCATCATTTATAGTCCTTTGTTCACGTTCAATTTGTTTATCAAGTTGTGTTATCTGTAGACTGTTATCCCCACTAACGACTGTTTGGTCAATGTGGGCTTTAGACAGAAATCCAAAAATACCCATTGATGTGATAAACATCAAAATGATAACAGCTGAAGTTAAATAAACTTTCAGTGTTTTAGGTATTTTCTTCCAATTTTGATATAGCCAACTGGCAGTGACTAGTTTTCCAACCTCAAGTACACCGCCCATAATTGCAATAGGGATTGCTGCAGCAGAAAATATTGCCATAAGCCCGACAATAGAATACCACGCTGCAACTGCTGATATCGCAATTGCTATAAAAAGAGTAAGAAATCCCATTAACCCCTCGTGATTTTTAGAACTTTCTTAATTTGCTCATTAATTGCATTTTCACGATTAGGCCAATGGATATATTCTTTATCTGCTGTTTTTAGTAAATTAACTAACAACGGCATGATAATTTCTTCAAGCTGTGAGACTTTTCCAGCTGCATCTTCATTAGCACCAGTAATGGCCATCTGAACATTTTCGTCGTCACTAGCTCGTTTTTGTTTTAATAGCAAATCTATTTTATCTTCTAAGGGACTCAAAGCATTTAATATAGCTCGATTAACATCGTTCTCATCAATGGATGGAGGTGTTACCTCATTAACTGCTTGCTGGGCTTTATATGTAGCCTCGTCAATTGCAGAAAATCCAAAGTCTGCTTTAGAATACTCCTCAGGAATTTTGTAGTCGCTCATGAAAAGAAATCCTCCAGGGTAGATCGTTCTTCAGAACTCCACCCAACTGCGTCAAGTATACTATTTATAGGTTCTAAATACGCTTTCAGGAACTGAGTTTCATAGTCGACATATTTTTCAAATTCAAATTCTGGGGGTAGAATATCAGGAAAAGCCAAAACATTTTCTTGATTGGGATTAGGCTTCTTCATATAGATGAATTTCATCTTATCGCCATCTCCAATAAGTTCATATTTCTTGGTTAATTTCCTATCTTGGATCATTTTATTATAAAGAATTGCAGCCCTAACATGCATTGGTGTAGACTTTTTATAGATCTCATTTCGACTGCTATATTGCTTAACGTTATTAACACCTCTTGGAAATGCTACATCTTCTGCTGGTAATGTTTGGAACTCATTACGAGCAGATAAAATAAAATCTTGAACTGCTTTTTCATTTTCTCGTAGGATCAAGGACATAGTTTCCTCAATCATTTTTCTACAAACTTGTGGAGTAGAAGATCTAACTGATTCTAGCCCTGTAACTTTAATTTGAGGCTCTGTATATCTAACTCCCTCATTGTCATATACATTCATGACATATCGTTTTTTACCAGTCCATACTGCTCGAGAGGCAATACATTCTCTAGCCATTTCCATAATATTGGTTGGGCAATTCATTTTCTTTTGGAGATCTATATACGCATTCTCCAACAGGGGTTCAATTTTCTCCTTTGAAACCTTATCCAAAAAGTCAGTAATTACTGTATGGTCGGCCAAGCCGTCGTATACATGGTCCACAAGACCACCAAAATTAACGTAAAGGGAATCGGTGTCAATGGCGATAACATAATCTTTGTTCTCCGTTTTGAGTACTTTATTTAAATAATTGTTGATTGCGTTTTCACCCCACCGAATAGTGGCTTGACCTGTAATGGTAATGCCTTCTGCAATTCTATTATCATAATATCGAAACCATTTATTACTCATGGCTCCATAAAGAGAGTTTAGCATAATTTTAATAGCCATTTGATTATTATCCAAACTGGCTACTTCATGCATTATTTTTGCTCGTTCAACTCCCTTAACCTTTTGTGCTTCTGATTTTAATGCCAAAGTCTTTTGTTTGATTTTTACCCGTTCGTTATACAGCTTTTCAACAATAGCAGGGAAAATACCCTTTTGATTTGCGTTGAAAGTCTGACCGGTGGCACATAAGATTTGTCCATCTGGTACGGTGAAGGGTTCATTGGCGACCACAGTGTTAACGCTAACATTGTCGATGACTCCATCAATAATAGTTTCTGGTGACATATTATATTGTCGAATGATTGATGGGTATAGAGAATTTAGATCAAATGACACAACCCAATCATGCATACCCACGATTGGTTCTTTAACATAGGCTCCTTCAATACTTCGATCACTATCACGTCTAGGAACAAATGGAATAATTATATTGATACGTTTCAGTACATTGTATATATAACAATCCCAGATTTTCACTGAACCCATAGAGGTTCCAGCACATACATTTGCCTTATATCCTAGTGTAAGACAAAGAGTTAAGAGCTGAAGTTTGTCTTCCATTCTTTGGACTAATTCAACATCCTTAACATTATATTCAATAAACTTTTGAAAGTCCTCTTTATACAAAGAAAATAGACTTCCATATTCAGAGTAATCCATTTTCTTTTCGCCAAGGACTACATTGGCAATATTATCAAGCTTATAAGACTCTTGGGTTCCATAGGTATAACCAAGTTTCTTAAATAGTGGTAAATAATCTAATGACTGAATGCCGGGTATTTCGAAATTCATATCATTATTTCCAAAGGACCTCTGATCTGGAGGTAATCCCCATGGACTTAAATGCTCATTCCATTCATATCCTAGAACCTTTGAAATTCTATTAACCAAATATGGTATATCGAAATAGTGACTATTCCAGCCACTCAAAATATCCGGAGGATTGGATACCCAAAATGTTAGAAACTCTTTAAGTAAATTCTTTTCACCGTCAGCTTTATGGTATTTTACATCATCTCGATGCTCAGTATAATTTCCACAACCAAAAACATGATATATGTTATCAATGTTATTCTTAACACAAATTGCTGTAACTGCTTTTTCTGCAAGTTCTGGTTGAGGAAATCCATCATCAGATTCTACCTCAATATCAATAAATGTTACATTAAGCACATCTCGATCAAAGGTATCTTCACAACCATCAGGAAATCTCTGAGCTATATATTGCTCTGGAAAATTGGAAAGACCATACATTAAGAAATTAGAGATCTCACCATTCTGTTTAATAAACGCATTACAATCACCCATTGATCTAAAATCACGAGGTGCAATAGGCCGGCCATCTAAACCAGCTAGATTGGTTGAGTTTTTAGTTGGCAAATACAATGTTGGTCGAAATGGAATTCTCTGCTGAACCCGCTTACCATTCTTGTATCCAATATAGAGAATATCATTTTTGTAACGTTCGACATTGGTAAAGAATTCAGTCATTTAATTATATATCCAACAATCCCGTTCATAAAGATACTTGCTGCAACTGCATTTACCACGATAAGTGCTCTATCATTCCAAATAATAGATACCCAAAGCCATCCAGCTACTCCAACAAATTGAAGAAACATATTCCAAGGCCATAGGTTATGGGTTGTCAAGATCATTGCAAAAATCAAGACAATTGATGATGCCCATTTCAACCACCAACTAAAAGGATGATGTTCTTTTTTTGGGGTAAGAGTCTTCGAAGCGTGTTCGTGCTCTTTCAATTCTTTCTCTTCTTTCACGGCATCCATTCCGAAAAGTAGAGGGGCCTAAGCCCCTCCACCAATAAAGTTAACCATTCAAGACCTGTGGGTTTTCAATTGGCCCATTGATCTTAAGTGTGCGTGGTTTTTCCTCTTCAGGTATTACCCTCTCAAGTTTAATAACCAACATACCATTTGTCAAATCGACACTAGTAACTTCAATCTGTCTATCAATAGTAAAACGCGTTTTGAAGTTACGTTTAGCAAGACCGCTATGAAGAACACCAGTTTCATCATGGTCAGGAGCCTCTTTACGTCCTATAATTGACAACTCATTTTCTTTGAGCGTCACTTCGAGATCGTCTTCCGAGAATCCAGCGACAGCCATTTCGATCAGATACTGATTGTCGTTGTCGCTTTTGACTATATTGTATGGGGGATAATTCTTTGAGGCAGGACGATTGTGGAGAGTTTCTAACTCGTTCCACATCCGGTCGAAACCTACGAAGAAAGGGTTAAATTGGTGGAAATTAAAATGTGTAACCATAACACACCTCCTATTTTAGCAAGGTTAAAATGCGGACCCGCTTCATGCAGCATCCATCATTATTTATATAGTATACTATCTGGGAGTTAATGTAAACGACCCGACTCACTTTCTATCAATAAGCTAAAATCTTGCAAGGAATCGTCCAATATGATGAACGAATGGTAGTAACGATACAGCCATCAATAAGTTCATACCAGTATGAGCCATAGCTATTCGTAACGTATCACCTTTTGGCATACCATCAGATACAAAAAATCCGGCTAACCAAATGGTGCCGGTGGTACCTATGTTTGCCCCTAAAACGGCTGCAACTGCTGCCGGTAGCGGGACTGCTCCTGATGCCACAAGAGCAATTATGGCAGTCGTTGATAGAGATGAAGATTGCCATAGAAGAGTCATAATAATACCACCTAGGAACATCCAATATGGATTATGAATGAAATATGATAGGTGATCTAAGTTTCCCATTGATTTCATACCGCCGGAAAACATCTTTAGTCCAATATAAAAAACCACCAATCCAACGAGGGCGGTGATTACGGGATTACCAAGATCCATTTTCTTAACCTTTTTAATAAGTTTGTCGCCCACGTTTGAGCTCCTTGTACAAAAATAAAAAGCACACTATTGTGCTCCAAATATTTATTTTACAAATTCGAAATTTAACAAAAGATTAATAAAGGAAGTGGGGGGAATTGAACCCCCCGCTACGATACTGACATTATCGCTGTTGCATTATGTCAGGTGGCAACATTAACCCGACCAGGCCTTCCATAATCAGTCACATTGTTCAAAAACCACTTAGGTGGTCGAATGGTGGTACTACCGTTTGTTACTACCAATTGAGTTGGAGACTGAGAAGTCATAACCCAATTCCAGGCATCATTGGCAGAGTCAGTCGTATACTCGACACTCACCTTCCCACCAAGAACTCTTTTTACTACATATTCACTCATTGATCTCCTCCACAATTTCAAAGTTCACTGGATCAAACCAACGTCCTTCGCCAGTTTCTACTGACTCTATGAATGGATGAACAGGCTTAGGATCCATATCCAAAACGCATCTTGGCATTCCTAAGACTTCCCAAAGTTCACCATGCTCGCGAATGCGATTTTTGCCGTGGCCGGTAAGACCCTTTAGTCTGAATTGCATGATACAACCTTCAACTCATCTCTAACTGCCGCTTTCGCCAACATCCGCATTTCCGCAGCTTTGGCTCGAAGCATCGGACCCACCTCAGGATCATTAACGAACCTGTGGTTCTCTAAAGCTCGAGCTGTGGCATTCCGATTAGCCGCAGTATCAAAAAGAACCGTAGTGCCATCTTCTTCCATCTCTAAAAGAAGCTCTTCGACAGTCCCGGTCCAGCCATTGTCGGCAACCAACTCTGAGTCGAGGTCTACCATTTTAGACTCTTCCTCAGTGAATTCCAAGGTAAGAAAGCCGTTGCTACGATGGGCAAAAGCCTCACCTTCAAAAGGACCGGATACGAATTCCCAATTAGTGCTCATCAGTCTATTTCCTTATTAATCATTATATAGCTATTCTACCACAAAACCAGGTAAATGTAAACGATTAATTTCACCTCGGAGTGAAAAAAATTCACTTTTTTTTCCCTTTGTTTTCAATGGCTTAGAAAAAAAATCACAAGCCATTGATTTCATTAGACTTTTTGAGTGAATTAATCGTTTACATTATATAAAAAGTATGGTAGAATATACTTATGATGATAAAAACAAACATATCAAAAGAGGACCCGGTCTTTACTCGGTTCACTTCTCATATCCAAAACGCCTTCATAGACGCTCTGGATAACCAAGAAAATCTTAACCAAGATGGTACCTACCGTTGGGGTTTCGTATCGGCTGACGTTTGGATCGACGTTATAAAAAAAGAAACATGGTCTGAGGATCTCCTCAACCAATTTCAAGATCTCATCGATGATTGCATCGATATTTGGATTGACTACAACCAGGAGCTCGCAAGCTAATGAAAAATCTTCAATCAGTTATCAACCGTCACATGGAGTCCGCTCAAACCGTTTGGGCCGACGACAAAGAAATGCAGGAAATGGCAATCCAGGATGCAGTTGATGCCTTTGCTATCATGTCTGATATCACTAAGGGTAAGATCGCCGAAGCTGTAAAACGCTTCACTGGTTTGGATACGGCTCCGATGGAAGACATCGCTGTCGCTCTCGAGCTGGATAAGGGTCGTGAGTGGACCGAAGAAACCTTTGGCATTCGGTTCGCTTAATGATTAACATTAACGATAAATATGACATGTACAAGGTGTCACAAAAGCGGTCCTCCACCTGGCAGGACTCTCGTAAAGGTAAACTCTATCGAGCCGAGTGGGCTGCTCAGCGTGATGGGCGTTTCTATAATGCAAATACAAAATTTGCTGATATTGAAGAAGCTCGTAAATTCATGAACAAGGTTCTAAAATCTTCCAAATGGCGGAAGCTTTGTACAGATCCGGATTTCATGAATAAGAACCATGTCAAAAAAGAAATCGAGCTGGTTCTGAAGAAAGATATGGGTTATCGTTCTAGAACTGCTGGTACCGCCTGGTACAATCGCATCGTTCTATGCCCAACATACGGCTTGAACAAATATACCCTACTTCATGAGATGGCACACTCTATTGGTAATATGGACCATAAGAGAATGTTCCGTCGAGTGTTAATCCAGTTAGTTGATAGGTTCATGGGTGGAGAAGCCGCCAAGATCCTTAAAGCTGAAATGCGTAAGCGCAAGTTAGTTTACGCAAAGAAACGGGCTCCAATGAGTCGGGAACAATATGAAGAAGTTTGTACCCGATTGGCTGCAGCCCGAACCAAATCTCCAATAGCAAAAGGAAGTCAGAATGACTGCTAAACAAGACAAAATCGCAAAAGCAAAAGCCAGTGCTCCAGGAGTTCCTGGCGACACATGTCCATACATTGATTTTGTGATTAGTGTATTGGGTCAGCTAAGTGACCAAGATTCACTGGCCCCGGAACGAATCCGAGACCAGCAAAACAACTTGGCAGTTGAAGCGTTAGAGTATATTAGAGAAGCTAATAACACTCTACGTAATAGCTCACACTATTGGTACGAGCAATATAAGAAAGGGGTCTAATCGACCTTCTTCTTTTTACCGATATTATATTTCGGTACTAATTTCCAATTCTTCTTATCTCCATAAGATATAACTTTTATCTGGGAGATAGGGGCAATTGGATTTGATGTTTTTTCGGTATCTACAATATCAATAAGGTTCCATTCTTTTAAAAGATTGGTTACAGTATTGCGTCTTGCGATATCATTTTCTGTGAAATTTGACGGCTTTCCATCGAGTGCGAAAAGCTCTTTGAAATGCACGATGTAGTATTTAGCTTGTTTGTGTAGAATATGGCAGCTCTGATAGAGAGTATTATCTTTTTTTGAAGCTACACCGATTCGAGTCAGCGTTTCTCTCACTTTCAAAAAGTTATCATCTTCTTTCAGAACGACCTCTACAAGATCGTTTATATCGAACGCCATAATTTAATCTCCAAAGATTTAATAGCAAAATCATCGGTTATTCCTTATGGTATTTATCTTTCGGTGAATTTCGGCTAAGTCGTCTTTGGTGAGTACTTTTAAAGCTTCTCTAGTTTTTTCATTATTATATGAAAAATATTCCTTAACCGCATCAAAATCATCAGATTTGATAGGCTTTGCCCATTTAGAAAATCGTTTACGTGTCCGAACTATATTTCTAAGGAAATCATATTGTAGCCTTTTGTCTAAATAATGACGTTGGTTCATCTCATTGGCTACAAACACTGTATCTATAAAATTGCTCAATCCCCTATTGATTAGAAAAGGATTATATTCCTTTTCAGTCTCCTCATCTACCATCAAATTCTTTTTAGTAGAATTGATTGAATTTAGATAATCAAATGGGTTCATAGTTCATCTTTCGTTTTGATCTCAGCAATCAGGTCCATCATTTGATTTACGGGACCGTTAATACCTTTTTGATCTATTGTATTAGCTACTTCAATTTGAAGAAGTCTACCCCACTCTCTGTCAGTCCATTCTCCATTTCGCTGTATGAGATCTTGGGTCCTATTTTCTCCTAATAGTGAATATGCACAAACTATATTTTCGGCTTCTTCTCCGATAATTTCTTTAACTTTATCCCTGCTTAATCGTTCTTTAATATTATCAAAGAAGACAGTACCATACACACCAGCATGATATAATCCAGCAAGACATGTTGTTTTACTGGCTTGTAATTGTTCCTGTAAAATCATAGACACATTCCATGAATGTGTAAAGAAATCCCGACCACTATGTGGAATACCTTCTGTCTGTTCTTTAATAAAATAAAATCGCTCATCCTTTATATTTGGATCGCATGTTTTAAAAGTTATAATGGTTCTTAAACCACCATAAACTCTAGACACTGGCAAAGCTCTATGCCATTTTTGAGAGTTGAAAATTAAAGTTCTTCCATGAGCTGGTTTACAAACAAATTCTGGTTCTTCTGCAGAATTATAGATAATAGTTTCACCAGCCCAATCCATCTCCCACTTACCTTCATTCAGGTAAACAACAACAGTTTCATAGGCAACACCTTGGTGGTCTGACCTCTCATCTATATGTATATACCCATCAGTCCCGAAAGTGTATCCATTACAATAACATCTCAATAGACCTCTTGGCTGACCGAATGCTCCTAATAAATTATTCCACATATATTGAATCTCTGGTAGATCATTATATGTGGGAGTATCTGCTAGATTTACATTATTCAGAAATCTTGGTTTATGTATGACCTGAGTATTCCAATGTCCTTGATCATATTCCGAATACCCATTTGCTTTCCAACTATAGGTCATCTGGTTTGTATATTTCTTTCTCACATAAGTTAACATTTGTGAGTCAAATAACCCATCAATAACTTCATTTTCAATAGTCATACTAGCGGATCCATACTTTGAATTGAATAGTGAAGATACTGTGTAAAAATAAACTTATCTTCTTTTGGCGCCTTATTTGAATAATGAGGATGAGTCCAAAGAGGAGGGAATAAAATAACCCTACCAGCTCTTGGTTGAACTTGAAGTCCTTGTTCTGTAAATACAGTTTCTCCACCATATTCAATATCATTAAGAAACCATAATGATGTTAAAAATCTAACACATGAACGAACATCATCAACATCTACATGTTCTTTAAAATGCTCATCTTTTGTATGGTCATATTTTTTAAACTTAATAGACTCATATTGAAAATCACCTGGCCATAATGGCATGTACTTATCATAATACATTTGAGACAGTTCAGCAAACTTACGACTTAAAAATTGATTGGTTTCATCCCAATCATGCAACTGCCATAAAATAAGCTGTTGTAAGTCATAGGTCTTATTATCCGTAACTCGTTTGAGTCTTGGATCCTTATCAATTCGTTGAATTAATTCAGCACAGTATTCAGAAGAAAGCACATTATCATATACTTCAATAAAAGTCCTATCTTTGTCTGGTTTAATTTCTACTGGAACTGACATTCACTCATAACCTCTGTCAAACAAGCAACCAAATTAAGTTCGCCATCTGCTACAAAAGCTGCTTTATATTGATAATCTGCCAAGATAACAACCAATTGTGGAATAGATTTATCATCCATAACTTCACTTGATTTATCATATAACGCTCTAAGAATTACAGATACTTCAACATCAGAATTTTGACCAACCCATTTTCGCATTTCTTTAAAGTTACGTTCTTTTAAGAATACGATCAATTCTTTTATTACAGTATCTGTGACATTGGATAATATACCAAGATCGATCTTACCAGTTACAGAATAACGCTGTAATTCATTAAGAATACGACGCCAATCTGGAAAATAATTGTTAATGAGTTCAGCAATAGCCTTTGGCTCATATTCAATATTATTTTCATCTAGAATTTTGGTAATGCGCTTCATGAATGATGAAGCTAGTTTTGCCCTTTCCTCAACTGGGATTACAAAATCAACAACAGAACACCTAGAATGAAGGGGTGCAATAATTTTATTTTTGTAGTTACAGGTCAGAACAAACCCACAATTACCTGAGTACTCTTCCATGAAATTACGAAGAGCAGGTTGAGTAGACTGTGGATTTAGATAGTCGGCTTCGTCAAGGATAACGAATTTACGAGAACCCGTTAACGAGACAGTCGACGCAAAGTTTTTAATATCACGTCTAAGAGTATCGATATTCCCGTCAAGACTACCATTAATGACATAATAATCAAAGCCACATTGTTCAAGAAGAGCCCTAGCCACAGTGGTTTTGCCAATGCCAGGACCACCAGTAAGCAAAAGATTAGGAACTTCACCTTTGTCCACAAAGGTTTGAAATGTAACTTTGAGATTTTCCGGTAGTATTGTTTCATCGATAGTCTTAGGTCGATAGTCTTCAACCCATAACATATATTATACCTCAGAATTCGTCTCAGTTGCAACAAAATATTGAACTCTACCATTAGATCCAGAAAAATGCGAAATCCTTTGGGATGAGATTTTAACCTCATAATCACCAGGAAGAAGCCTTAGGTTTTCTGTTTTGAATACCATACGGAAGTTTTTATCAGTAACGCCAACTTCACGTTCAAAGGTATTACTAGTTTCGTTTTTGGTATCAGTAGCAGTTAGACTAATAGTCTTACCATTACCAACAACACACCAATCTGGTAATTGCAATACATTTGCTGCAGACATGGTAGATTTAAGATCGTCCTCAGACATATCAAATTCTACAGGACTATCTGGTAGATTGATATTTTTATCTGGAGGAGATACCACCATATCAGGATCAGTTACAAAATATCGGGTTGAGTTTTTTGCATCTGATACTTTGATAAATCCTTCATCCAATTCCAATTCTGGATTATCAAAAAGACTCAAAGTAGCCAAAAATTGATTAAGATCATAGATAGCAAAAGAGTTATCAAATGTATCATCAACTTCAACTTGCGCCATAATAGTCTTTTGTGGCGACAGAGTCTTTAGAACATTGCCTTCTTGAAAATAGATGGAAGGATTAATGGTACTAAAGTTCTTGAGTACCCCAAGTGTTTCGGTAGAAAGTTTCATAGTGTAATCCTCACTTGTTTCATAATATAATTATATACTACAATCCCTTGAAAGTAAACGTTATTTTTTGCTTCCAAGTTTTTTCTCATCAACAGTAGCACTTGCGCCAATCTGAGCTAGATCAACTAGAGATCCTCCGAAAACATAGGAACCCATATGAGAAAGTCTCATCCACGGACACATCCAAATCTTCAATCCAGCTTTAATAGCCCACTGACAGAACATATAATCTTCTGATAGATATCGTTTGGATTCCGGGTCAATAACACAATCAAAGAACGCACAAATTTCTCGACTTCCATCAAAAGACTTTGTACGTACATGATCAGGTTTATACATAAATTCAGGATATGCTGCTTGATAGCGTTCAAATGTTCGCCTATGAATCATCATAAATCCAGTGCCGCCTTCCAAAACTTGTTGAGGTGTATCTAACCTCATTTCAGTAACGCCTTCAACTGGATTAAAAACATAATCCCCTACAAAATTATTTAATACTTCAGGATCTTGATCAGCAAATCCTTTATCAACTGCAGCTTTAATCTTTTCCCATGCAATAGTTTTCTTGGGATAAGGACCACAAATAATATCATATTCACTTTCATCACTAGACATTGCCGCTAATGCCAATACATCATTTGGATCAAATCCAATATCAGCATCAATAAACATCATATGAGTATAATGACTTCTTAGGAATTCATCAACCAAATAATTTCGAGCTCGAGTAATAAGAGACTCATTGAAAATATAATGAAAACGAATATCTAATCCATATCGAGTAGCAGCCATTGCAAGATCTACGGACGATTTAGTATATTGTCCGCCACACATTCCTCCATACATAGGAGTGGCTACAAAGATCTTACGAGTCTGTAGCTCTTTTACATCAATTTCTACTTCCATTACGAATTACGCCCTTTCGACATTGCGGCTTGTTTTTCAGCTTTAAGTTTTGGATGAAATTCTTCATATCCTGCTCCAGTTGCAAGATGAAATCTGGGATTACTATCTTCGGTAACTTCAAATGATGGAACATATTGTCCGTCTTTAAGTACTTGCCTTTCACCCATTGCATAATAATATTCCGTTTCAGGATCATGCATGGGTTCAACACCCAGTTCATCTAATTCCTGATTTGTTTTTTTTTCTTGCTCATCATGGCAATTTAATGCTAGCAATCCATAATGGACAATCTTTAAGATATCAGCTCTATTATTGCCATCTTTCTTTCCATATCGCTGAGCATATTTTAATACATTACCAAGAAAGAAACCCATACCATGGCCGCAATCCATAATAAATTCAGATGACTGAAATTGATTTTTTGAATAATGGCCTTCATAAGTCTGATCAATATAACGCTTAATCTCATTAATCAGATTTTCCTCATTGAATTTATAATCCCGGCGTACCCATTCGGCATCAGGGGCTTCAGCTGGAATTTTTCCATACATATAATTTGGTGAGCTCATTCAAAAAACCTTTCTAACGTTTCACCCGTTGATTCATCCCATAGTTCATAGGAATTATTGTTATTATTTTGGAATATGTAAGTGCTATCTAACCAGTTCCTATTACCTTCCAAAGCTTCCTTCACTTCAGTTGCCATATCTTCTGCCGTTTGTACTGGAACATTTTGGCATATATGGTTTACTGATTTCTTTGGATCTAGTAATTCATAGTCAGATGGCATACCCATAATAGTTAAAGCTTCACGATAAGTGATATATCTATCTTCATATGGGTGTGTTAAGCTCGTAGGATAGTGACCAACAAAGGCTCCAATATAATCCTTTGGAACAATTGTTCCACGTCTCATAATATTACCTTTGAGGACAGTTAATTTGTGGTGTTTACGTTTACACTTTTCTACTTCGCCCTCATAACCATTGGCTCCCATCCATTCACCGATCTTATCATAGGTATGACCAGCTCTCTCGGTAAAGGATTGGCAATCATTGGTTCTTGCATTTTTTTGTTTTAATCGGTCCTGAAAATCGGAATGACTAATGCCATTATGCACAACTTCAAGTAAGTACCGGTAGTAGGGGTCATCTTTCGACGGTGTTTTTGTATTGATTGGTTCCATTTGAAAATTGGATTGTACATTCGAGATTACGTCCTCTATTTTTGTCCATGGCCGATCGTAATAATTCAGCAATGGAGTTTTATTTCCTTTCCAGAAAAAATAGAAAGAACGTTGTCTAGTTTGCGGAACACCGTGTAATAAAGAACCGGTTCGATATATACTCATAGTATATCCGGCAGCTTTACTTATTTCTCTTAATTCGTCTCGTATAAATTTTCCAATCTTACCAGCAAGGCCAGGAGCATTCTCTCCCCAAAATACCGTTGGCTTAACTTCTTCTAGTACATAATGTGCAGTTTTCAGCATCCATTCATTGTTTGGGTTTCCTTCACCTGGTTTGGAATGATACTGACTAAGTCCAGCACATGGACAAACCGATGACATAACATCAATGGGTGGTAACTGAAAAGGATGATCGACCTCATCTAAAATATGGTATGGAATTTCGTTATCGTAATAATTAATTAAATGTTTTTCATTATCTTTAAATGCGCTGTATGATAAAATATATTCGGGTCTGGATCCAAAGACGTTTTCGGAAGCTATGGTTTCTCCGCCAATAAGCGGAATTATTGTCGCGTGTTTCATGCCCAAAAACCTTCCAACGTGGCATCTTCTTCGATGCCATTCCATTCTTTACCTTGCCAATACGGATAATATTCACGGGATAGATGTACGGATTTAGGTTTCTCCATTACATCAAAAGTAAGCTCACCATCTTGATTATAAAATTCAGGTGGTATCCACTCTTTGAAAACTATTCCATTCTTCTGGCAATTATCTTTCATATACGACTTAAATAAAAGCCGCATCTTATTACGCTCATCCCACGATCCATAAAATGGCTCGTTTTGAAACCACCCAGATTTAGGTATAGTTCTAGATGGATTTTCAATTGGAAGGAGTTCGTAGATAGCCTTGTTCTTGATCTTTAAATCTCGAACCTGACTAATATATTTATCACATAGCGAAAGTAGGGATTCTTCAGGATTTTCCTGCCTACAAATATGATGCCTAATATCTATATTACCAAAATAAAATTCAACATCAGTTAGTTTACTTCGTCCCTGAAGAAAGTGTTCTAAACCCATGTCTAAAGCACCATATAGAGTTTTGAATGGTACTGAATTAACTAACCAACCATTCCTATACATGCAAATAGCATGGGAATCGCCAGCACATAGTCTATGCCAATTTGGTTCTGGGTTAATTGTTTCCGACGTATCTTGCATCCTTTTAAGATTATCCCAATCAACTTCTCGCCATTCTTCTTGAACTGGTTTATCTTTATCATCAGATGATTTAATCTTGCTAGATACTTGAGCATGATAATCAGGCATATCAATAACAAGTGAATATACCTTTCCTTTGAATTGTGAGAAGTTTCTGAAATTATATGCATGAGGGAAATTAGCAACTCCACCAAATAAGTTTAAATCTCCACCCCAGTCATTTCCATGATAAACATATAATTCATCATAGTCATTATAATCTCTAAGACGATCTAAAGACATCATAACATATATGTCTTTATGCATATGTCTTAATAGATCTCCATAGATTGCACCCTGTGCTGCTCTATGAGAATGCATTTGTTTTGAAATAGGAATAAATGGAGCCGCTACTACACCTGTCATAGGAATGCCTCTAATGTTGATGGTGCTGTTTCAATTCTTGAAACTTTTCGTCGTTCACATGCTTTTTTATCTTCACGAATTTGAAGGTATATACCAAACTGACATGATACAACTTCAGTGCCATAATATTTTAATCCATCTTGCGGAAATTGAAATATATTATCAATATTATAAGCTTTAGGATGAAAATGCACATTATCAGTAAGACCAATTTCATCTCCATTTTCTCTTAGGAAATAAATGGCTTCATCATAATATTTAGCAGGAGCATCAGGCCACATAAGTTTAATGGTATATCTTGCTCCAGGCCCAGGTGCTACAAATCTTTGGTCATGGTGATATCTCGTTTGTGGTAATACACTTGTACTTGCACCACAATGGAAACCATAATATTCACCAATTCCTTTTAACTTGGTAAGTTCATTATATGCGTGTTTGATATGAATAGCTTTATGTAATAGTTTATCAGCTAAACCAATAGTTTTAAAACTAGCAACCCACTCAATAACATCTGTTGTATGGAAAGGCCTTTCAGGATCTTCGTATTTTTCTCTACAAAAATTTCTAGAACTTCCTTGAATGGCTGTGTGAAGTTCGGTAGTTCCCCATACTGGTTTCTTATTTACTTTAGTTTCGTGTTCAACAGTTTCTCTTAACCATTGAATATATTCTTGATCATTTCTTTCAACACGATCAAAGTCCACCCAACAGTTAGTAGGATCATTAGACCCTGTAACTGTTTGGTGTACACCACGTGCTCCATAAAAATGCGAAATGATAGTGTTACCTAGAATGTTGAATAGAGACATATCAGCTTGGGCAATAACCTGGCCGATATATCTCATTCTATCATCCAATGTAATAGTTGGATGAAAGTATTCAACATCCCTCCCTAGACCATAATCCACCTCCCCGAAGCGATTAACTTCATCATAGGTCTCATCTAGGTAACCGAGATTAATACAAGCTCTTTGATTGATTTTATATAGAAACCAATTAAAGTCTTGCATTATCTCTTTATCGTATAACCACCAGTCGTAATTATATTTAATTGTCATACCAGTAACCAACGCTAAAAAAGATCACAAAGAATAGAACAACATAGAGGGCCCATTTTTCTGGACCTTCTATATTGCCATATTTCTTAGACTCTTTCCAGCCTTCCGATAAGGCTTTCTTCCAATCGATTTTCATTTGACAGTTAACGTATGTTGAAGATGGACAATGTTAATATCTAAATTTGCATTCTTGAGCTCATTAATTTGAACTGGATCATCTTCAAAATGAACACCAATATCATAACAAGTCAATAGCATTTTCAAAATATTAACTTTGTGTTTACCACTTGCTTCTCTAGAATATGTAGGATCTGATCTGCGAAGTGGATTAAAGAAGACTTGATTAAATATACCACGCGAATGTAGCATACCTAAAGTTTCTTCGGCTTGTGTTATAGATCTTCCAGTAATAATGATGTCTTCTGGACCTGGCCAAACACCAGTAAAATCATCACCCATCCAGATAACCCCATCAATATCAAAAGTATTTATGAGGGGTTTTTCATCACCATCATCACCATCATGAAAATCAATATCATGGGCAAGAGGAATATTAATCACATTAGCTACCGAGCTGGGCTGAGGTGTATTCAGTAAGTTGTCTTTCCGAGAGGGCATCACATTCCGCCTTTGCATCTTCAATTGTCATTTGTTCGGGAGGAGTCTTTTGAGTCCAAGCTGAAGGACCACGAAGAGAACCAACAACTCCCATTTCACGAGCTACCTTCAAGAATCGGATAGCATCAATTACAACACCTGCTGAATTCGGACTATCTTGGACAGATAGTTTACAATCAATTTCAACTGGCGCTCCACCAAAACCTTCAGCCTCTACCTTAATATAGGCAATCTTATTATCTTTAAGATATGGAATAAAGGAACTGGGTCCAGCATAAATTCCATCTTTTGGAACTGGAATACCACGAATATCATTCTGACAACGAATAACATTCTCTTTAGACTCTTTCTTAGATGCCAGTCTAGATTGGTCCATCATATTTGCAAAATCGGTATTACCACCCACATTCAATTGTTGGTGGAAAGCCACACTATGACCACGATTAAAAAGAGTCTCTTGAAGAATTTGAGACAGAATAGAAGCACCAAATTGGGACTTCATATCATCACCTACAATAGGTAATCCTGCATCAATAAATCGCTTCTCCCATTTAGGATCAGAAGCAATAAATACTGGAATGCAATTTAGAAATGCAGTTTCTGCTTGAAGAGCTGCATTGACATAGAATTCAGTTGCCTTTTGAGATCCAACTGGAAGATAGTTAATAACCAAATCAACCTTACGATCTTTTAAGATACGAGTTACATCAGCATGAGGACAATCTTTTATCTTAAAATTGACTTCATCATGATAATCACTCATATGTTTGGCAACACCATCAAGGGGCATACCCATTTGGACTGTGACATCATCATCAATATCCGTATGGAATACTCTTGTATTGTTGGGTTGTTCAAAGATAGCTTCACCTAATGGCTTGCCAACTTTTCGTTCGTCAACATCAAATGCGGCTACAACCTCAATATCAGTAGCACCATAGCCACCAATAACGGGATACATAACACCAGGAACTTCATTTGATTTATTATGACGGTAATAATTAATACCCTGAACTAGGGCGCTGGAACAATTACCGGCTCCAACAATTGCTACACGAATCTTCTTCATAAGACCCTCCTTATTTCAGTTTTAGAGCGTTGGCTGCAGGGTGCAGAGTAGGCTCAAACGTAAACAATTTCTACGCCAGCTTCATTAAACATAGTTTCTGAAATCATCCAGGCTTCATTCCACTTTGGTGATACTTCATGTTTAATTGCTGGCATTACTACTTTTTTTATTCCAACCTGGATAATTCCTTTACAACAGTCATTACAAACTGGTAAACCATAAACATACATTGTAGATCCTTTAAGACAAGAACCATTTAATGTTGCGTTGTATATTGCATTTTGTTCAGCATGTACAATAAATTTATATTTCGTAGGCCGATCATTGAGTCTTTCCTCACTATCAAGTACACCACGAGGAAACCCATTATATCCTTGAGATAAGATTTGTCCATTGTCTCCAACACAAACAGCACCACACTGTTTTGATGGATCTTTACTCCAACTAGCAATCTGAATTGCTATATCGAGATAACGCTTATCCCAATTACTTGACAAGATCAAAATGCCTTTCATATACGTGAAGTGATCCAACATTCCAAATTATTTTTGTAGAATGGCAACGAAGAGAATTACGTAGTAACTCTGCAACATGATTCTGCCAAGCAAAATCATTACGATAGCCAAATACAACATCATTGGATCTCATTTGAACTACAACTTCTAATACATCATCTCTAATCAAATATTGAACTGCATTAGTACACATAAAATCGGACATACCATTTGCACAATAGTCTACATGCATTGATGGCCTATTGTAAATCATAACAGCACGACGACTGTCACGATTATAAGCAAGCTCATGGTATACTTTAAAATATTGTTCGCCATTTTCTTTAGACCAGATGGCCCAACCATAATTTGAGTTGATCTTACCGTCTTTATCAGCAACCTGTTCCCATATTGTAGGAGTCTTACCAGGAATATCTTTAACATAAAGACTTTTGCTTTTATACCAGTCCAATTCTCTTTGGACATAGTCTTCATTAACTGCACCAAAGATTAATGGCTCATCAGCTAAAAAGCTAGCACCAATAAGTTCAATGGTTTTTACACCGGTCTTGTCAGCAACAAATAATTCATTACGAAGCTGGTCTTTAAACCGATTACGGATATCTTCAACTCGCATCATCATTTTTTACGACCCAACCAATCTAAACCTTCTTGGCCGTCCATTTTACCACGGGCATATGATACAAAGAAGCTAGCATAGTTAATAAGATCCATTGCTGAATCTTCAATGCTTTCAAAGTTAGGCTCATAATCCGGATCATGTTCAATGGCTTCCATAACTGAATACATACGAATCATTTTACCTTGCATAATATCCAGAATGGTAGCACAACCACGAGGATAGTGCATTGACTGTGTAATTCTAGACTTAGGATTTTGATAATCCCTACCCTTACGAATTTGCAATTCAATGCATTCTTTTAAGACATCAACTGAATGCCTATCTTCGCTTTTACCACTCATTTCCACTCCATTTGTTCATCTTTGGCAAATCTTGCACAATCTACAAAATCTACCTGTTCATCATTCATATATTGACGATATTTACCAAGATCGCCAAGAGCTTTGTTTACACTATCAACACTCTTAATGTGCATTTGGTTTTCCATTAAGCGTTGAAGAACATCGAGTCTAGATTCGATTCTGGAATAAATCGTGTTCGCTGCTTGTCCCATTTGTAATTCCCGTAATGTTCATAGTCAAAAGTTTTTCTACTAGCTGTAAATACACAAAGAAGTTCAGGCCAGGATCCCTCACCATGACGAGCGTCAATAGTAAGTTTTTCAGTAGCCCAACGCTTTAAACATGAAGGATACTTTCCTTGTTTTTCGATATAATACTCGTTTTCAGTAACTTTAACTGCAACTGGATAGTGTGGAGGCTTGGGTGTTTTTACATCTTGATATTTACGCTTATCATCAAGAAAGCCATATTTCTCCATAAGAAATATTTCTGCGACATGACCATAAACAAAATCAGCAAAGATTCGCTCAATACTACGAGTATCAGTTTTTGCTGACTTATTTGTTTGCCGTTTTAGAAACTCAGTTCGAGCACGGCCAATAAGCCATTCTTGGTCGAAATCATATCGATTAAATTTTATCATAATATAATACTATCATAGTTGAGGGAAAAAGTAAATAGCTAATTTGTATTCTTCTAAGAAGAAATAAGGGGATCTGTCCAGTCGAAGTCCTTTGGAACATTACCTTCTAGTCCACGGATCTGTGAATACAAATCGCTACAATCACTTGGAAGTGATCCTTTAGATGCTTTCTTGGCAAATTGAGTCATATGGCGTCTCCATTTAGAAATCCATACATCACTACCAATAAGCTGATCTCTTGTTCTATCTCTAATTCCTGGTGGGAAGACAGCAAAATCTTGCATAGGAATACCCGTATATCCTGTCCAATCGCCATTCTTCATAGCTTCTCTATCTTGTTTCCAATGTATTGGATAGAATTCATATTCTTCATTAAGTGTTTCACCAGGTATTGCATTAGTAAAACGACGCCATTGTTCTTGGGTGATACCATTTTTCTTTGGATCATCTTGCCAAGCAATCCAATAAAACATAGTATTCTCGTTATCAATTGGCATAACCATAAAGGTTATATTGTAATCATCGTTAGGAGATATATTAACCATATTAGGCATCATATAGATACTAGTTCTAATATAGTCTAAATCTGGATCTCCATTAGCAGGATTTCTAAAAGCTGCTCCAACTAAACCATAAGGCTTTTCAAGTGCTTTCATCCTTGGTGCACCATCAACATCAGGTCTAATCCACATTCCATCATAGGGATCAACACTTGTAGTTTGTGCGCTCTTATCAGCTTTTCTTAAATTTGATTGGTGCAATGTAGAACTATGAGAAGAATCTATAGAAGCTTCTATAACAGTTGCCCAATTGAACGGAACTTTAACTTTAATAATTGCAATACTACCGCCAGTCCAATTGGCAGGATATAGATTTCTAGGATTGTCTCCCATATTAATCCAAATGAAACCATCTTGCTCTTTTGCTGGATAGTTTTTCATGGTCTTAAATCCTCTACCATTTTTGGTATCAGATCTCATACCCACAATATCACCATCTACATTTACTTTAAGACCGTGATATAAGCAGGTAAGACCACATCCTTCATTTCTTGCTTTGTGTAATGGCGCCCCTCTATGTGGACATTCATTTGCTAAACATCCAATTTGACCCATTGTATCTTTAAAGACAACAAGATCTTCTCCTAGCATCTTAGTTCGTACTGGAGGTCCATCTTCTTCTACTTCTTCAGCCATGCATGCGGGTAACCAAAAATTCCGAAAGACATTACCCATCGGTGCATCATTTTCTATCAGGCATAAGTAATCATTATCTTGCATATTCTTCTATCTTCCACCAATCCGGTTCTTGTATTTTCCAAACGGCAAAACTGCCCTTTTCATACATATAATAATTTCTATAAGCTAGTACAGTATCCTCGCCTTTATATACATCAGGCATACATTGTGGGGGTTCTGTTGTTTTGTTTGCCTGTTTAATAAAATGAGGAACCTTTTTAAGAGGGTGCAAAAGACGTTCACTTGCATGGTGTTTACCATAACGAATTGTATATTGCTGTAATAGCTCATCAAACAATTGATAGGCCCATCGATAATTTTGAGAATTCTCCCGTACCCATTTAGTAGACGGATGATTTTTGTGAGCCATTTTATATAGACCCACATCATTAGCCCATTTATCTCCATCAATAATCCGATGAGCAGTTGATAACATTTGCGCAGTTTCCAAGATCATTTTCACTACGTGTTTATCACAATGGTATTCTGCACAAATTTCTGGATTTTCGTGTAGATAAAAAATATTCATTTGAAGACTTCTCCGATTAGACCATGATTATTTTCGTGTGAAGGTGCTGTCCAACCTTCAGGTTTAATTAGATCTGGTAATCCAAGTGGATTAGGTCGTTCAGCTTTAATGCCAACTTCTTTATTCATATTAGCCTTATGGACTCTATCCCAAGCATCAAAGGCGTCAACTTCCATGGCATCCAAAGTACCAATAGCAAACACACAAATATCAATGAGGGCATCCACAGTTTCCTCTGCATTACCTTCACTTATTGCAGTATTTAATTCATCTAACTCTTCGGCTACACACCCAAGACGAAATTCTAGAAATTTATGGAGTTTTGCTTTATCCATGTTTTCAATAACACCATGGACTCCATACTTATCATGCATTTCATATATGTCTTTTACCCACTCTCGACTCATTACGAAGCTCCCATATCATACGATCAGCCTTTTCAATTGAGCTGAAAGTTCCACAACCATGTAGCAAATCTGCCTCATCATCTGGTGAAAGTGTATACACAGATTTTGGTTGAATACCTAGCCATGGTAATATATTAAATTTTACGTTATATTTAATATACCATAGTCTCATACTAAAGTAAAGGTTTAATTGCCTAAGCGGCCTCTTTACGTGCTTTTCTTTTAAGGCGATCCAGTTTTTTCTTCGCATTTCTTGCTTGCTGCAAATGGAAGCTGGACGCACGCCTGTACCATAATTTTCCATCTAAATGGTCCATCTCATGTTGTACAATTCTTGAAGTGAAGCCTTTGAAATTGTACGTATTGGTTGTTACTTTTTCTCCACTTATAAATTCAGCTCTTACTCGACAAATGTCTGGCCTTTTAATCTTTGGGAACATACCAGGATAGGATAAACAACCCTCTTCCAAAACAATATTATCTCCCGTCAAATTAACAATTCGTGGATTAAAGAACGCTTCTATTTCGTCTTCTTCTTGCCAACGCATAATAAACATAGCATATGGAATACCAACTTGGTTAGCTGATAATCCCACACCATTCTGCTTAAACATAATCTCCTTCATTTCCCCAATTAATTCGTGAGGATCTTCCGGAACATTTTCCCAATCCCATGGTGCTACAGGCTCTTTTAAAAGAGGATGTAACGGATCTTCAATCAAAAATAACATCATGCTACCCTACTAAAGTTTTTATGTTTCTCAAAATGGATGGTTCTTGTAAATTTGTCTTGTAGAATATCTCCTTTGTGACTAATTACAAATACTCTGTTATCCTCTCCAAGTTGATTTATAAGTTTTAAGAATTCTTCGCACCCATTAGTATCTAGTGATGCATCAAATACTTCATCTAGAATTAAAAGATTTGTATTTGTAGAATTCTTCATTCTAGCTATGGCTCTCCATGTAAACAATAGAGCCAAATCAATACGCATCTTTTCACCCTCACTAAATGAGGCATAAGTAAATTCATCACGGTGCCTAGATTTTATAACTTCATTAAATTTTTCATCAAGCTCAAACTGCACAAAAAATTCTAGAGCACTTAAGTATTTATTAACTAATTGGTTAATAATTGGAACATATTGTTTTATTATAGCAGTTTTGATACCGCCATCTCGTAATAGTTTCCAAGCTGCCTCATATAAAGCTCGTTGATGTGCTAGCGATTCATGAGATTTTCTACTAGATTTAACATCCTTTTTGAGATCTTTAATAATTAATTTTTCACTATCAAGATTACCGGTGTCTTCATTATGGTCATCAATTTCTTTATTAATCCTATTAATATATTGATTTTGTTGTGTTATAGAAGACGCTACTTCAATTTTTTTAGTAACTAAGGTATCTTTCTTTTGAATAATCTCAGCCATATCTTGAAGCTTTAATGTAACCTTATCAACTTCTTCATTTAATTTACCAAGAGCATCATCAATCTCAGTAATGGTGCAGGAATGTTCATTAACTTTTCCGTTAATAAACTCTTCTTCTAAAGATTGTCCACAGGTGGGACATGCGGTGTTTTCTTCATAGAATGATATTTGCGCTTTGTTTTCTTTTTTCTTCTCTTCGAGTCGGGCTTCAATCCCATCGATTTTCGCAAGCTTGCTTTTGAGTACGGGTTCTTCTTTAGACTGCTCATCGAAACGAATGATTCGTTCATCTAATTTTTCCACTTCCACATTAGCTTTTTCAATAAATTTAGTTGCCTTATCAATTTCCTTTAAGAGTTTATCATATCTAACCTTTGCATTCTTTTTAAGGCTTTCTAAATTACTCTCATGGACATCTAATTTTTCGACTATAAGATCTAATTCATACTTTACTCGTGCTAATTCCTCCTTATTTTGGCTTATGCGATTTTTCAATAATTCATTCATTGAAGTAAATATAGTAATATCTAATAGATCTTCAATGATTTCTCTTCGTTCTTGAGCTCTTAATTGCATAAATGGAATAAATGAAGCATTCCCAAGTATTACAATTTGAGTAAATGATTGGTAAGACAATTTTAGAATATTCATTTCTAATTGTCTTTGTTGATCTCGTACAGATGCTAATCTGGGCTGAGTAATTCCGTCAATATCAATTTCAAATTTGCCAGGTCGAATACCACGGCGAACAACATAGTTATGTTTACCTATGGTAAATTCAACTTCGACTAAACAGTTTTTATTATTGACTGAATTAATCAGCTGATCTTTTTTAATATTTCTGAAAGGGCGACCGAAAAGACCAAAACAGAGAGCATCAAGTATAGTAGATTTCCCAGCACCGTTTTCACCAATAATTAGTGTTGTAGGATTACTATCTAAAATTATATCTGTAAAGGTATTACCGGTCGACAGAAAATTCTTCCATCGTACAGCGGTAAAGGTTATCATGTAACTTCCATTGACTGCGCTTCTGAATATAGTGATTGAAGCAATTTATTTAAGTCAGTAGCAGAAACATCCATTTCTGTAGCATTAACATAATTATGCATAATGGTAAGGGTATCTTCTGCTTCGTTCACAATCTCATCTTCATTGAGTTGATCAAGATTTTTATTATCATCTACAATGGATAGATTTGCGGGGTTTACCTTATATAGTTTATCTAAGAATAGATCAAACCAATAAGGATTTGTCTTTGATGTGACAATAACTTTAAGGTAAGTATTTTCATATTCAGAGTAGTCTTGTTCAACTACGTCTTGAAGTTCTTTTCCTTCATCGTCATACCATAATTTATAGAACATCTTATATGGGTTTTTAATAAACTCGAATGTTCTAGTTTCTGTATCAAAAATATGAAACCCTCGAGGATCATCATAATCATGCCACGTCATTTCATATGGCGCACCAAGATAATTGATATTTCCACGAGTTGATTTATGGTGATAGTGTCCACTAGCCACTACATCAAAGTGTTTAAACATTTCAGCACTATAACCTTCATTCATAACTAATCCACGAGACATTTCAAATCCTTGAAGTTCTAAATGACCAAAAAGAACTTGGGCTGGAGTTTTATCAATAAAGGTTGCACATGTTTGAAAATTGCCAGGATGAATCCATGGCATTAAAGCGATATCACATCCATCCATATTAATATTGGTTGGATTATCATATGTTTTTACATATTGATTATTGCCATGCTCAAATATTTCGCGCATAGCATTTATTTCGTTAGAAGAACGATACGGAATGTCATGATTACCTACAATAACATGTAAGTCTATCTCACGATCCTTAACCGGTTTAACAAAATTTTCTTTGAATGCCCTTAAGGTAACATAATTAATATACTTGCGACGATCAACAATATCACCAAGATGTATAATGGTGTTGATGTCATGATCATCCAAATATTTAAAGAAACATTCTCTATAAAATTTTTCAAAATAGGTAAGGAAAACTTGTGAGTCATTTCGTACGCCCCAATGAGTATCAGTAATTAGAGCTATTTTCATTAATCAATAACTTGATCCAAGGTTTGCTTTCTTTTCTTGACTTTGCGTCGTTTATTTTCTTCAAAGTCAGCAACAAATCGATTCACATATTCTTGTGACCATTCGTTGTATTTAATATCATCAGCGTAAACATTAAACTTATCATGTCCTTGTTTATCTGAAGTCATATCAAATATATTTGCTCTTTCAGTTAATTTATATTTAGTATATAAATGCTTTTTCTCTTTTTGAATACGTCGAAGGAACGCATAGTAAATAATTTGAGTGAAATAAGCAAATGGGTTTTTTGATTTAACTGGATTGAAGTTATCAATATATTGTAGGCAATTCTCAACACCATCACCAATCATTTCTTCACGAAAAGTATAATTGATAAAATTTGGTTTGTGAGATAACCTAACAGCTATTTTCATAATACAATCGCCAATATATGGAGTAACAGGAGGTCTTTCTTTTCCTTCTTTTACAGCTTCAGTAACTGCATCCTTATATTCTACCATCCTTTGGAAGAATAATTTATTATCTACATAATGTGGTTTTGATTTCGCGTTTTTAGCCATTTAATGTACTGTAGCATTATTAGCAGAGATCATAATTTGATCTATTAATAATTGCTTAGCCTCTTCTTTAATTGATTCACGTTCTTCTTCATCAATATCATGATCGTCATTGAAATAAGATAGAACTTGATGATAGTGCTTGGCAACTCTCCAATCTAGATCGCCATGCATGTGTATGACATGTTTCCTTTTAATGGGAACCATTTCTTCTTCTGAAAATGGTAGCCATTCTCCAAGTTGCATGCCTTGGGGTAATCCCGGTTGTCTGAAATGATAGATTTTAAGAGGGCGATAAATTAAAATATCTTCCTCATCTTCCAAATCTACTGTGGCGATAATATCGTCGCCATTTATAAGTTTTATGAAGCATATATTTTCCATGTATCTACACCTTTATATTAATTATTTTATATTCAAATGATTCAGTGTTATACATTTTAAGTCGCTCTGCGAAGTGTTTAAGAGCGTAGTTATTATATTTATTATAACTTAAGTCATCCGCAATGTCAATTAGGGTTGCACCTTTCTTGGTAGTAGTTTTTCGAAGGCCACGACCAATGGACTGCAAATTACGAATACGAGACTTAGTAGGAGAAGTAAAGACGACATTATGCAAATTACGAATATTAATGCCAGTGCTGAAAGTCCCAAGGGAAGCGACAATGATTGCGTTATTTTCTTTCTCGGTAATAGACCTGATCTTCTCGCGGTCCTCGGCACTTGTGGCACCCGATACAAAAAATACCGGCCGGGCCTTCTCAGCCTTTTTAGATATCTTATCATACAGCACCTTCCCGTGTTTTTCTACAAATTGAAATAAAACTAAACTATTACCTTTAAGATCTAACGCTAAATTACGAATAAACTTGTTTCTTACTGAATTTCTAACAATCCAATCTACTTCATCCTGGTATTTCATACCCCTTACAAGCTTACAATCCTCTTTATTATATTTAAGAACCAAACATTTGACTGTTAATTCAGCAAGTGTTCCACTATCCATTAATTCTTTGGTTCGTACGAACTGTTTTACAGGGCCAAATAATCCTTCTAATACTAGTTTATGTATTTGAGTTCCATCCAATGTTCCTGTAAATCCAAATCTATATTGACAATTTACTAACTTTTCCATAATAGTAGTTAGAGATTTTGCTTTAAATAGATGACATTCATCTCCAATTACTAAGTCATATTGATCAAAATAATCCTTATTTAATCTATGCAAAGATTGCCATGTAGATACTACAAATTGACAATCAGTATTTTTATCTGCACCTGCTTTAATATTATGAATATTCTTTTTATCTTCACCATAACTAACAAAGTCAGTAGTCATTTGAAGTACTAATGATGTAGTAGGTACAATAATTAAAGTCTTAACACCAAACCATTTAGCTAACAAATATATTATAAGTGATTTGCCAGATGCAGTTGGTGATAATATTAAAGCCCTCTTTTCTTTAACACAATGTACAAATGATTCTAATTGATAATCTCTAATTTTATGAGGTAAGTTTAAAGATTTAAGAAAGTCATTTCCATCTGCAGGAGAAAAAGAATCCTTTAGTAAATATTCATCAGTTATTTGAAAATCATACGACCGTTCATTACAAAAGTTTTGAAGGTATGGAACTAAACCAGCATACAGTTTACCTCCTCGCATGTCGAATAAGCGAATCTTTCCATCCCACCATTTATTTCTATATGCGGGAGTAAATTCGTGTCCAGGCACCGTAAAAGTAAAGAAATCTGAAAGTTCTTTCTTGATTGCCGGTTGGGCATCAATTCTCACATGCACATCATTAAATTTAGAAACGATCAAAGTATCATCCGGTACCGAAGTTTGTGAGCCTTCGCCAATCAATAGCATTTTTGATCTGGAAATTCCTATTGTTAATTGCTTTTAGAATTTCCTCTAACACGCTCACAACTTCATCATAATAACCAATTTTCGTGTTGAGGTCTACCATTTCATCATCACCGTCAACATAATCATTTATATCACCCTTGAGCACATGTTTAGCCCAAGGTTCACGTTTAATCTCAGCAAGATCTTCTGGATTATTTAGGTCTCCCTTATAATAATCTTGAAGAGTTCGCTTTAATTGTTTTTGTTTGCCACGAAGAGAACGCAATTTTACCCGTTCCTCGAATAGTATCTTTAAATATTTGGCATGGAGATTTGGAATTCTCAAGGCTTCATTATCTAAATCTACATCATCAAGGACGCTATCTTTACGCCATTCTTCGATGATTTTTTCAATATTCATATTTGAGTAATTGTATATTGCCTGTAAACAAAATCAGCAGTTCCTTGTAAGTATTCGATATCAGTTTGTTGGACATCGAATTCTAAAGTACTAAGCGATATTGGCATGAGATCTTTAAAGTCAAGTCTCACTGTTGCATTTTCATTAGAATTAAGAACCATTAGTGTACCATCACTAAATATGGAAGCACCAGTATCTCTAATTCTACCATCTCGACCTGAAGCCGCTTCAAATTTTGTTTGGTCATCAACATTTGAATTTGATGTGATCCAATCAAAAATTTCTGTATAGTTTTTCATATCCTCATCAACTCTAAAATTAATAGAGAATTGATCAAATTCAACCCTATCTCCAGGTAAACGAACCATGTTAGTTAAAGGATTAGGATGTACAATAGGTGTAGAAGAAACAGCAGGCAAGCTACAAGACTGAACAAAATATTCAGTTGTTGGCAATTTATTAAGAAGCAATCTAAAACCAAGTGGTGATAGATAGTTCTTATTTAGTGTTTCATTTAAAATCGCCATTCTTTATCTACCCTACGTATTCTTGCCATTTCACTATCAGAAATTTTAACTTCGGCAATAACTGCATCAATATTATCTTTCCAATAATTAAGAAACTTATGAATCCTTGGATATTCAGGTCTTATATCTGCAGTTTGCCATACAAATTGCTGGAGAATATCCTGATAATCAGGCATCCAGTATAGTACATCAACGGTTGCCAGGACCTTCTTATCGTATAAGATCATAACGTACTATTTATAGTTTTTAGAAGTGCCATCCGTACAAATAGCCCATTTTTAATTTGTTCAAAATATTTTGCCCTTGGATCAGAATCAAACCATCTAGGTATTTCTTCATTCCTTGGAAATGGATGCATGACTATACAGTTATCAGGTAATAGATCTATATGTTCCTTAGTTAATTTGTATGAGCCAGTACTCCCACGCTCACGTTGTACACGCGTAAAGTAATAGACATCTGCTTGTGGAATTTTGGATAAATCATAATCATCAATATAGAATATTTCACACCATCTTTCTAATGCATCATTTAAAGAATGAACTGTTCTACTATTTTTATTATCACCAATAAATGCAACCTTTAGATTATACACTCTTCCAAATTGTTTGAAAATGGTATACAGATCCAACAATGTCTGTGTAGGATGTTCTCCTGATCCATCCCCAGCATTAATAATAGGGACATTACTAATAGATGATGCTTTCTCTGCATCACCAGCATTTTTACTTCTTAATACTATTATATTACAATACTCACCAAGTGTCAATATAGTATCTTCTAAGTTCTCACCTTTCGCAACAGAAGAATAGTTTACATCATTAATAGATAAGACTTGGCCACCAAGTTTATACATGGCAGCGGCGAAAGAAGATGATGTTCTGGTGGATGGTTCATAAAACAAATTACATAATAGTCTATTATGCATTTCTTGCATGAAATCAATTTGATTACTTCGTATTATGTCAACCGTTCTAAAGAATTCTCCATTACCCAAGTCATCAATATCATGTATGCTTATGCAATGTTTCATTATACTATTCTATACTAAAAGTGAAGGAAAGTAAACAAAAAAAGGGAACTCCGAAGAGTTCCCTTTAGTAGAAATAACCAACTTGTTCTTATTATTACATAAGGTTGGAAACGCTAACCAAGCGATAGTAGATATTCTTCTTAGCGAAGGCAATCGCACCATCAGCGGCCGTGGTAGCGAACGGATTAGCAACAACGCCGTAGCGAGTTTTGAATCCGATTTTCGGCTGGAAGGTATTCTCACCAACCGCACGAACCATTTGAAGAGGTACGTATGGGCAGTAGAAAAGACCAGCGTCGAATGCGCTAGAGCCCTTATAACCAACCGTGAGGTACTGGTTACCAGAAGCACTGGAGAAGTAAGGATCGACATAAACTTTAATGCGACCATTAAGAACACCAGCGAAGGTATTACCCGTATCATCAACGGAGAGGTTAGCCGAAAGAGCAGGAGTGTAATCCAATACACCAGCCATTTGAAGAGCGGAAGCTACATCAGAACCGCAAATCATGACGTTACCTTTACCACGACGAGTAGACTTAGCAATCTGGTTAGCTTCACGCTCGATCTGGAAAATCAGACCTTTAAAGCGCTCAACCATCCAACGACCGTTAGAGTCAACGTCCATGTTGAAGGTACCAGCAGAAGCAACATTATCCTGTGCTCCAGCCGTAGCAGTGTAGTTAATCGTACGGATGATTTCCCGGTTAATTTCAGCCAGGATTTCCGCAGAAAGGATATTAGCCAACTCAGTTTCAGCATCGAGACCGTGGATAGCTTTGAGGTCTTGAGCCAATTCCATGGTATACTCGGCTTTGAGGGCCCGCGATACTGCTGTAACGCTAACCTTCTCGATCGAGAATGCCATTTCTTGGAATGAGTTACCAGAAGTGTCGTCGCCAAGAGCTTCACCGTGAGCGGTGGTCATACCTTGTTCGACACCATAACCGGAGCCAGAAGCACGAGCCGTAGGATCGTTTCCGACCTGGGCATCGCCTGCGGAGCCGTCAACAATACCAAGCGAGGCAGTGTTAGCAGCAGCAGAAGCTGAGAACGAAGTATTAGCTTCGTTGTACAGAGCTTCAGCACCGTCTTGGGCGCTATAACGTGGACGCATGGCAAAGATGAGGCCCGTAGGACCAGTCATCGGTTGCACACCGGCAACGTCGTAAGCAATGAGGTTCGGCATAGAGCGCCTTACCAATGAGATTAGAACCGGATCGAAATTATCGACCGAACTTCCCGTGGCGTTAGTAGGTGCGGCCTCTCCTAAGAGAGCAGGAGCATTATACCCACCGCTACCAACTTGATCTTCCCGGGCAGCTTTTTCTTGGTTCTCTAAAAGAATGCTAGTGACTGCGCGACGATGAGGATCCTTAATCGCTTCGAGGTCAGGATGCTCAAGGACCGGCTGCCACTTCTTTTGTAGTTCTTCAGAGACGTACATTTTTGTTTCTCCCTAGAGTTACTATGTAATCAGCCTATCATACTTTATTTATATAAGCATTATTTTCTAACTGTTCTAGAAATGGCGTTCATATAGTTAGCCATTGGTCCAGTTTGTAGAACCTCAGAATCATTTTCAATTTCCAGAGGTTGTTCGTCATCATCGCTGATAACTTCACCCGCATCGTCGCTAGACTCAGCGAAATAAGTTTCTTTGATCATACCCAATTTCTCGGAATAATCGTCGGAATCTTTAAACTCTACACCGTCAGCAAGCTTTTCAAATTCCTCTTTCTGAGAATCAGTCATCTCTTTAGAAGATTCAGCAAATACGGAAGCTTTTTCGCGATCCTTATTTTCTGACTTAAGAGTAACATTTTCTTCAGTGAGTCCATTTACTTGCGTTTCCAGTTCGTCAACACGTGAAATGAGTTCATCAACAACGTCAACTTTGTCTTCAGGAATGTCTACATAGTGTTCTTCAAACAATCCTTTAAGACCAGTCATAAAGCTTTCAACCATCTGGGATCGTACCCCATGTTCGACGGCTAGCTTATTATCTTCCATCCACTCGGATACAACATAATCGAGGTATTCATCAACCTTCTTAGTTGTTTCTTCATGAATGTCAGCTTCGACACTAGCAGCGTCGGCTTCGGCTGTAACACCAAGCTTTTCAATTGTCTCATTAATACGAGCAATAACCGCGGCTTCAAAGATCGTTGTAGCTTTCGATTTGAATTCCTCAGAGAGTTCTTCATCACCGAAAAGAGCTTCAACATCTTTTGAGAGGTCGATATCTTCAGGTTTAATTTTAATTTCTTCTTTGGCAACAGCCTTTTTAGACTCAGCGGGAGCTTCGTCGTCTTCTCCATCATCATCATGATCGAGAGCAGCCATTACATCTTTATATGAAGCTGCAAGCTCATCTTTTTTCTTGCCGTTCATATGGTTAACCATGGCTTGGATCATCCCAGTCTTAGTCTTGGGAGGAGCCGCCTGTTTCGTGCCAGGATCTGGAACTTCTGAAGGATCTCCGTGGGAAGATTTAGCTTCTTCAAGCTCGTCGTCGGTTTCAGAAACTTCTTCCTCAACAACTTCTTCCGCTTCTGGAGCTGCCTCTAGAACTTCTTCATCCTCTACGATTTCGAGTTCTTTATCAGACATTTGGTATCTCCTTAATAGATACGATCTTTACCAGTTTTCGTAATTATTTATAAATTAAAGGCTTTTCATAAAACTATTAAATACTGCTAGTTTTGCCTTTTCCACATCTGGACTGGAAGCCGATCTAATGATATCTTGAGCATGCTCGATATTTCGAGCAGTCCATTTTCCATTTTCCAGAATCCATTCAACGCCTTCCATAATACCCTCAACAAAAGCTTCAGGAGCAGAAGGATCCGCAACAATATCAGCAGCCGTGGCTAACTGAAAATCGGATTGGACTTCTTGATACCCAGACTTAGGTTTCAAGGTGCCCATACCACGTGAAGAAACACCTAATGTTGCCCCTTCAACCATCAAATTCTTAACAATGTTACCCATAGGGGTATCCATAATCTTTGCTTTACCAACAAAATTCTTTCCATCTTGTTCAAGTGATTTCGTCATATGAGAAACCCGTTCAAGATTAATTGTTGGGCCAGCAGGATGTCCTAATTCACCATAGGCTCTATTCTTTTCGATATATTCTTTCGTATATCTTGCACATTCTTTTGCAAGCACCTCAACAGGATACATACGACCATTACGGTTCTTGATCCCGCCTTGCATAAAAATACCTTCGATAAAGTACTCTTTGTTTCCTTTATCATCTTCTTCTGTGAGAAAATGTACTTCTTCGGTTAATTCAGCAAATAGTCTCATTATCCACCTACCTGTGATACCCCATGCGCGATGACTTCGGCCGAGGACGCGTCCAAAGTATCGGTAGGTTTCTTAATAATGATTGCTTCTGCCCCCAGTGCAGCGTGAAGATAAACTTCAGCTTGTCCTACACCGGTGGGCCCGGTCCGATAATCACCACCACCATTTTGAGGAGCTGCGGTATTGGCGACTGTAATTGTTCGGGCCGTTGTACCTGAATTAACAACGCGAACCGCGGTGCTTTTAAATACGTTAGTAGCTGAACCGAGGTTTACTGTATTAGATGTTGGTCGAATTACTCCAGCCATTTATTCCTCCTCGGATGCTCCAGCAGTAATAAACTTTAGAACTTCCTTATAACCTGACATATCAGCAAGAGCAGTAGCTGCAAGACCATACGAATTTTCTGCATGAAGATCTGGAATAATATCATTCCACATTTCTGCTACTTCTTCACTGATTTCTATTTCATTACCGTCTTCAAGGGTTATCCAGCCTTCTTTAATTTTTTCAGCTGTGATTTCACCAATGAGTTTATCATCGGCCTTTGCGGAATGTTCTTTATAAGTTTTAAGTGGTTTCTTTTCACCAGATGTTTCATTCTTAGCCTTTTCATTTTTGGCTTTATGAGCAACATCACCTGCAGTAGGGTGGTCTTTTTTATCCACTTTATGCTTATCTTTAAATTCTTTTTCGCCTTTAGATCTTACTTCGGCGTCTGAAACTTCAGCATCAGTGTCTTTTTTCTGCTTAAAATCAGCCGCAAATTCTTCACTGAATTTCTTCATTGTCGGTCTCCTGTTCGTCATTTAACCAACCTGAAGCAACTGTGCCTTTAACAATATCAATTTGGTCTTGTGCTTTGCTGTACAAAACTGAATTGATTTTTTCTTTAAAGTCTGCTGGCTTGCCATCAAAAAGATCGCCGATAGCTGCTTTAATTGATTCTTCACTCATAAGAGTTCTCCTTTTCACTTATATTTATAATGTAAAGTCATTCTAAATTAACGTTAATTTATGTCGCGAGTTAATTGTCCAAGATGAATTGAAGTTGCCGATTCAACATAATAAGGGATAATATCTACATCAGCCGCGCCGGTAGATAACGTTATTGATTGATTTGATGGTGTATTCCAATAGGAACCTAATGATAAAGTTCTACCACCAGAGCCATCTTGCTTGAATACAATAAGCCCACTTTGGCCTATAGCATTAGTAGTTGTTATAGTATTATCTAATGTTATATTGCCAGTTAAAGTAAGATGAAAGTTTTTATATATAGAAAAATCTATATTAAGCACACCGGTAGCTGTTGCATTTGTTAATTGATCTTCCGCAGCTCGTCCAGATACATCAATACCAGTAGCTGTTGTAGCCATTTTTTCGACATTGTCATGGTAAAGTTGAACAGCACCATCTTTTGTATATGTAAGACCTGTTTCTCCGCTAGGATCACCAATACTGACGAACGTATCACCTTGGATATATAACCCACCTGTCCCCAGATCGGAGATGTAAGAGTGGTTGCTGTCATGGTGGATGCTTAAATCATTGCTAGTCCCAAAGAAAGCTCTAACATTATCATTATGAGTAGTATTAGCAGAATAGGTTTGAAGTCGATTATATGTAGTGTTGGCCTGAATGTTAAGAACACCGCCGGCTGTACTAATATAACCACCTGTAGCACCTGATCCAATCCGCATATCAAGATCATCACTGAACGGCTGTTTGAAGTCAATGTGCGCTCCAGTTGCACCACCAAGTTCTATTGAAGCTCCACCAGTAGCAGAATTAACACTTATTTCTCTATTGCCAGATCCTGTTATAGCGATATTGCCATGATCAATTGATACACCATTTGCAGTTAAAGTACCAAGTATAACCCCACCACCAGCAGATGTGCTAATTTTCTCTGCACCATTATCGTAAAGTTTGACAGAACCATTCACGGTTGCAGTTACATAATTTTCACTAGTCGAAGCACTTCTAAAATAGAATTGATCTGATTGGATGTAGAAGTCGCCTGTACCAGTATGATTCAATGCAGTATTATTACCATCGTGATAAAATTCTGCATCTAAACCAGTACCAACATGTAATCTTTTTGCATCTTGAATATGAGTATTACCGGTGATTACGACATCACCTTCTTCAAGAACTTTGAATATTTCTACAGCACTACCTATGTCGGTATTATTCTTTGCGATTCTAAATGTAGCATTATTTTGATTATTATCAGCATCAATGACTAATGTCATATTGGCGTCTGAAATGATTCCACCGTCACCAACACCATTATCACCTAATTCAATATTATATCCTGTACCACCAGAAACACCGGCTCTAGCATGAAGTTGGCCAGACATTGTACCACCAGCTAATGGAAGCATGGTAGCAATATAGGCATTGGTATTAGCCAGGGCTGAAAGATGATCTGCTTGACTTGCCCTAGTCGCAATGTAAGCATTGGTATTTGCTAAAGCTGCTCGTTCTGTAGCTGTATCTTGTTTAAGTGCTAAGTTAACAGTATTGGCATATCTTGAGTCTGAATCTTGACCCTTAACATTTAAACCGGTATTTGCAGAAATTGTATTAGCATATAATGCCGATTCATTTATGGCAAATTGATCCAGCCTTGTATAGGCTTTATTGGCATGTGATAGCCATTGTAAAAATGTATTTGAAGACTGTACAGATCCGAGCTGAGCCATGATGAGTTCCTATTATTTCTCTTCTGAACTATTTATAATTTGTGGTTGATCTTCTCGTTGTTCTTCCCAATCGTCATCGTCCTCACCACCACCTTCATCATCAATTTGGGCTTGCATATCTTCAATTTCTTTTTCATTCATTCGAAGAATATTCTTTTGTACCCATGTTTGACTATAGTACTTACCAACGTAGTTATCAACTCTATCAAGCATTTCAAGTCTAGAGTTAATTAGTTCAGATTCTTTTAATTCTGTGAAATAGTTATCTTTGGTCCAATCATAAAATACATGTTCGCGAACAGATTTCCATTCTTCACGACTCATAATTCCCTTCAAAGATAGTTGTAATTCTAATGCATCATCAAATAGTCCTGCAAATCTTGATCTAAGTCGATGAATAAATTTGGTGAATTTAAGTTCATCTCGAGATATTTCTGCAGCCCGACCCAGATTAAATGTATTTTCTGACTCAAGTCTAGATGATGGAACATTAAGTGCTTTATATAATTTCTTACGGAAATAATCAACATCTTCCATTTCACCAAGATTTTGACCACCTGGTAAAGTACTAATTTCAGTTCCCCTACCACCTTCTCTTCGTGGAAGCCAAAAATCTTCAAGCATAGTCATAAACTTACGATCATCTTTGACCTCACCAGTTTGTGCGTCATAAACAAGCTTATTCTTATGTTTAATCATCATATCTTGAAGATATTGTTCTGCCTTCATTTTTGGAAGGTTTCCAACATCAATATAGAAGATTCTACGCTCAGGTGCTCGAGCCAAACGATAGATGACAACAGCGTCTTCAAGCATTCTAAGTTGGTTTAAGGGTTTAATTGCTTTATGCAAGTGTCCATAGACCATTTTATTTTGCTGGTCCATAAGTCCACTATGATTGTGTAGAACTGCATCAACTGCAACTTTAGTACCTTGATTGGTATTTTTACCAAGTCCCTTTTCATTATAGATATAATATTCATTAGATCCGAAATGAAGAGTTACTCCAGTTTCTTTATCTTTCTTTCTAATAGGTTCTTTGATCTTTCTAATTTTACGAGGATCAATATACCTAAGTCCAACAATACCACGTTTAGTATTATTGCCGTCTATCTGTACATGAAAATAAATGCGACCATCGACATACCAGCGTCTAAATAACTCATATGCTTCATTACCAAAATTCATTTTTTGTAAAATAATATGAAATTCTTCTCGCACTTTCTTTTTCATTCCAGCAGAAAGTCCAGTTTTATCTAGTTGGATTTTAAGAATATCCTCATCACTATCGGTAACAATGGATTCATTAACAATATCTTGAACCGCGGAATCACATTCTGGTTGATGTGACATTTCACGATATTTAGTGACTAATTCTGTTTCAGTCTTAGCCTTACCTTCTAAATCAATATATGTTCCATAGATACCACCAGAAGCAACTTCAATAGAACCATCATTATCATCTTTAGTGACAAATGACGGCTTATCATCAGCTACTTGCTGGGTTTTTTCATCACGTCCAATTGTGAAGCCAAAAAGCTTTGCCATGTTATATTTCTCCGTGGAATTGACTGTTGATTCCTGAACTATTTATAATACTTAGACAAACAAAAAAAGGGAGCCGAAGCTCCCTTTTCTATTATCACTAATATGATTATAGGGTAATCGTAACACCCAAGCTAGCGCCTGGTTGTGCGACTGTCCAGTAATCCATAGAAAAAGTAACGGAGTACTCTTCTAAAGCATCAGCAGTATCCCAATTCAGCTCAATTGGAGCAATTTCAGTTGGGAAAATACCATGAATATGATATTGACGGAGTTTACGTCCATCCTTACCATAGTGGATAACATCTGCATCGCCCTTATACCCAAGAGTATTCAAACGAGTTGTAGTGTTACCAATATGAGTATTAATCGCTTGTGACCATTCTTCCATGGTTGCACGAATCGAGAAATCCTCGTCGTTGATAATAGTCGGTGCCCAATCCGCAAACGTCCTGTTACCGGCGATTTTGACTTCACGCCCAAAGTAGTTGGTTGTAATGGCATTAATGGTTGAACCGGGAATTTCTGCAGTTTTGCAAAAGAACCTAATACGATCATCAGCCTGTGAATCAACTGGGTTTGAAATTAAAACCTCGAACAGAGCGGGTCTGGCGCCACCAAACTGTAGTTCAGATTGAAATGTATTAATGTTGAAAGCCATTTCCTATTCTCCTGAGACCCTTTTAGTTATTTATAAGACTTACCCGAATTGTCCCACAACTTCGTTAAAGTCTACCCCTGTTCTCACCGCAACGAAATTAAGCTGGATGAAGTTAATCGAACGAGCAGGTTTGATATAGATATCACCAATAAACTCATTTCGATCAATAACTTCCGGCGTATTATTCGTTTCGTCACAAACAACGCGGAAATCCGTAATACCTCGACGGCCCTGTACATCCCGAAGGAAAGGTTCTACTAGGTTACGGAATTGAGACCGTGTGAATTCGTCATTGAATTCAAAGAGCGTAAACTGTGCAGCCCTTGCAATTGCTTTTTCTAGAACAATGAACAACCTACGAACATTGATTCGATCAAAAGCGCTTGGTTTGGCTAACAGAGTTTTATCACCGAAAAGTACAGTACCCTGTCCAGGGAACGTTACGATTGGGTTAACACCCTTCTTATAAAGTTGGTCTCGATCAGCTTTATCAGGATTGTATGCCAATTTGACAACATTCTTGACTTGACCACGATTAAATCCAGCTGGTGAATACCAAGGATCGCGGTTCATATCTGTTCGAACCATGGTTCCTGCAACGTCACCATTACAAGGAATCCAACGATATACGTCGTTGTACTTATCGTACATATATTTCCAACCGGAATCCATTACCACATAAGAGCTTGAGGTAAGAGCATTCCGATGATCAATAATATCATCCCTCTGAGCGCCAGAATAACGTCCGTTATCCACAACGTCAGCCTTTTCAGGAGAACATACAACCAAGCAATCCATTCGGACTTCGGCTGTGTTCTGGGTAAGTGAATTAATAACCGTAGTGCTATTACCGGCACCAAGTAAGAATGAAACATCAATTTCATCTTTATTAGAGAACTTTCCGTATGCCGAAAGTACCTCTGCAGTAGCGAGAGTGTTTCCATCCCTGCCATTTGCAAAGCTATTTGTTTTCGGAACAGGTGCTCCACTAAATGTAGTACCAAGTTTAACACTTCCACCGGCATTAGTATAAGCACCTTCATGTGCCATCCACCAAGCCCACTTGGACCTACGGTTAATTACTTCTTTATAGTAGTTTGATTCTCCAGATTCGGTAAGAGCATCATATCCAAGAGATAGCCCACCAAACCTTTCAATAACTTGACCTGGAGTTCCGCTAATTTCCCCATCTTCATCAATGATTGCAACATGAATTTCATCATTCGTTGCAGAATAGGTATTAGCATAGGTAGTTGTACCTGGAGCGTCGTCGAACATATTATAATATTCCCAACGACGTTCAGCGTTTGCAAAACCACCAGAACCATCCTCAAATGTTACTGAGTTACCAGAATAAGCAGATTCTAAGACAAGAGTATCACCATCGGTAATACTTTTAACTTTTCTTTCCCGTTTATCTGGGCCAAGTACGAGAATATCTCCTACGGTAACCTCAGTTAGGAAAGATGTACTGTTACCTTCAACAGTTGTTGATCCAGCTGTTATTGATAAGGTGCCTGTCAGAGTAGAACTCCATGCATTAGCACCGGCGCAAGTTGAAACTTTCAACGAATTACCAAGAGCACCTGGCCACTTAGCAACGAAAGGACCTACATTGGACCGTCCGTTTGACCAGTTATCTTCGTGATCATCGTCGTTTTTAATAATGGTGTCAATTGTATTTGCCGCATTGGTCGTGGCATTTCGAGTAGTTTGACCTGCGGTACGTCCGGATAGTCCTCGTACGACATAGAGTGCATTACCATAAGCTAAGAAGGAAGCCGCCGTGAAGAAGTCAGCAGCGCTGTTAGTAGAAGGCTTCCAGAAATTGGAAACCAACTCTTCCTCAGACGATATCAAAACTGCAGTATTCGCGGGGCCCCACTGGAACTGGCCACCAATACCTGCCTCTGTCGTAGATACAGCCGGAACCACCGTTGTAAGATCAATCTCACTTACATTTACACCTGGTGATACTTGAAAAGGCATTTTATTTCTCCCTCTGTATCGTACTTAATTGTAAGAAACGATAATTTTTCTCGCTTTCATGTTTATTTATAAATCGAACTTCTTTAGTATTTAGAATTTATCCCACTGTTCGAACCCGCCGCCCATAGGCATTATAGGTTCGTGGTACGTTTCTTCTTGTTGCGAAAACTCATCTACTCCCCCATCATGGACTATTCCGAATGGTAATAGGTCTTCTTCGATCATTGAGATTTGATCGTCTTTCATTTTCGCTCTAAAATCGGTATCAGTGACTTCCCTAAAGTAATCCTGTCGTGCTAACCATGCAAAAAGTACACAACACATGGCTAAATCATCATGTTGACCATCTTCAGCAGCGTAACTTGACCCTCTTTGTACAAAATTCGATAATTCCATAATAATATCGGCATCTTGCACTAAAAGTTTATCATTTTCAATAATATCTTTCAAATTGGAACATCCAATCCTTTTTACGGACTTGGTTGTTCTAACACCATATAGAATATTCTTGGAAAAACCACCACCAACAACTTGGCCGGATCGGCCTTTCACTGCAGACATCATCATATTTTCATATTCTAATTCATAATGTAGGATGTCAGCTACTTGCTGTCCTATATCATTTACTTCTACCATTATATATGCATTGTTGTATTTCTTACCAACCCTCGCCAAAACTTCCGGATACATAAGAGGCGATATATCTTTATTCTTATAAGTAGCAACTACCTCATATGGCAATTGAGTAACATCATAAACAATAAATGCGCTTTGGTCCAAACCAACACCTCGTGAAGTATCTGCAACCATACAATAATAATGGTTTTCTTCAGGCTCTTTATAGAGTTTCATACTTCCATCAGACTGTATTGGATTTAAAAATACTAATTGTCTAAGTTTGGCAGGATTAATAAGAGTATTAGTACTTCCTAAGAATTCACATTCAAATTCTTGCATCCATTGTTCATTACTTGTGTTTTTAATAGTTTCTTCTTTGAAACCAAGGTCGCGACCAGGAACTTCATTCCATACTATTTCTATAGGCTGGTATGAAGATCTTCCTTCTTGTGCATCAATCCACATTTTATAAAAGTGATTCATTCCCTTTGGAGTTGATACTATTATTACTCGACTATCTTTACCAGATGAAATGGTAGGATAAACTGAAGCAAAGAATTCTGAAGCTATATTATCATTAATAAATGCAAACTCATCCAAGAAAAGTAAATTATAAGACCCACCACGAACAGCACTTGAAGAAGTTGCGGCAGCTATAATTTTACTTTGATTCTCTAAAAGAAGAGAACCCTTATTCCATTCCAATACTCCCTGTTGTAACCATAGTGGTAAATGCTCATATGCTAATTGAATCTTACCAAGTAAATCTCTTGCCAATCTTTCTTTATTAGCTAATATTGCGATAGATTGCTCAGGATGAAATAATACTAACCATAACATAAATGCTGTAACAGTAACTGATTTTCCAGATTGTCTTGGCAGCTTACAAATAGAAAATCTAGAATCCTTAAAGCAACTTATCATTTTCTTTTGATAATCATATGGCTTAAATGGAATCAAACCTTCATCAATATTAATAATTCTGACATGAGTTTCTATGAAATAAACAGGATCTTTTGAACATTTAACATATTCTTCCACTTGCTCCTTAGTAAAAGGAACATTCACATTAGCTTTCTTTAAATTTGGATTGTTTAAATAGAAATCACTCATGTGTATTGACACTTTCGGAAAGATATGGTATAATTAGCTTGACACTTATTAAGGATGCTTAATACCTTTTGATTCTAATAACACTCTATTCTGTAAATGGGCTTGTTCAATATCTGATTTAGATTGTCCCTCATAAGGAACTGCCATATTTTCTTCAATCATTTTATCATTTATTGATTGACCATTAATTTCTAGTATTCCTAAAATCCTACCGAATTTGCCTTTTCCAAGTGATTTAAGTGTAACTTCTTGATTAGCTAATGTATCTTCTAACCATTTTTTAGATAATTTACCATACCATTTTTCTGTTAAATCTCTAGTTCTAGATTCTGGTGTATCAATACCATGCATACGAACTCTTTGTTTTTTTAACCAAACGGCAAATCCTAGATCTACGTCTACGTCTACAGTATCACCATCAACAATTCGAGTAACGTTTACTTTATAACTATACATTATTTCATCTCTTTTATCATTTTTTGTAATTCTGCAGTAGAACCAACAAATAAGTTATTATGAATTTCTTTAGCTTTTTCGACGTCACCTTTAAGAAGCTTCTTTTTTCTTTGTAATTCTACAAGATCTTTATTGGCATCTGCCATAGTTTTGATAAATTGTTGAACTACTTCAAATGCTCGTGGGCTTTCACTTGCCTTAGCAACATTTAATAAAGTTTCTAGGGCATCATTCCCAGATTCTACAATCTTATACAAGTTTTCTCTGGCATAATCAATATCTGTATCTACAGTATCATCTTCTTGATACGGCAATACTTCCATTTTCTCATCACTTATTGGAGGAGAACTTGGAAGCTCAAATATTTCTTCCATATTATTTTCTAATTTGGTTTTCATTTCCGTTCCAAAGATTGATGCATACAATCAAATTGTATTCTGTAGTATCCATTGTGTAGATGTGTAGACCAATTCTTTCCACTGATTTTTTCTTTACACTCATTTTGTGTCATCGGGATATTATAAACATATTGATTACCTATGTATTCCCAATTGCCAGTCGCGGTTTGTCCCCACATGGAGATCACTAATATAAATTCTTTAATCATTATTATGAATCCTGTCCTGATTTAGGCCTATACACTTTACCATCACCAATATAACTAAACATATCAGTAGCAAAACCATAATCGCTATTTGCACTAATTTGGGATCGAGCAATTGATGCAGCTGAATTAGTAGTTGCTGTTCCATTTGCATGTTGGCCTGGAGTAATTACAACTCTTTCATCCCTACCTTTACCAACAGCAGTATCTGACATAAAGTCAACTTGAGTTCTTGTAATAACTCCTTGATGATTTGTAGGTCCAAATAGATAACCTTTCATTGTAAAATTGAGATCCCATACTAGAGCTCTACGTGTATCATAGTCTCCTTCATACGTATCTTCTAATGAAACCCCAGTTAATACAACAGGAACATCCATTTTAATTTTCATTTCCGGAATTAGATTCATAGTTATAGTCCAATCCGGAGTAAAATATGGTAATATTTGTTCTATAATCTGTGCACCATCATCTGCATTTTGTACTAGAATTGATAGTCTCAAATTAATATTATATGGTACTGGGACAAACTGGGTCTTTAATACAGTATTGTCTGTACCACTCATTGTTGCATTTTTAATAGTAGATTGCAATTTTCTTGTGGCATCATATTCAATTGATTCCATATCAAACCCAATTCGTGGGGTTGAAATATAAACTGCCATATCTCTATCTTCGCGAGATGATATTCTAACTAAAAATTTTTGTTTTGGTCCATATGCAATTGGAACTCTTAAACTTTGAACAACTTCACCAGCGTTATTAATTCGACGCACAACTATATCGTTAAATAAATTACCAAATGCGATAATATATTTTCTTATTGATTGATTATAATATTGTGCACCAAACATTAGTATCTATCCACTTCTGAGAACGGGTTAGTCTCACTAAAGTCAATGATTCCAGCAGATTCAATTTGGAATAGACTATTATTAGCACTGACTTGATTATTAGTAGTGGCAGTAAATTCTTGTAGACTAAATCCACCATCTTCCCATAGAATCTGACCAGCACCATAACCTTCGTCACCAACATCAAGACTAAACTGATAATCCAAAGTATTTTGACTAAATAGAGTCTCGAGATTATCAATTTCAGTATCACCCGTATCGATAACTTGACTAGTGTATTCAAAGACTTCGCATTTAAGTTCAAACATGTTTAATGCACCATTTGGATAAAATCCCATGGTTTCATGTTCCATGTTCTTAATCTCAAACATTTTACCAGTCATTTCAAACCATATCAAATCTCCCTCATTTGGAAAACCGTATGGAATTATTCCATAATTATTAGCCCCAACCGTTCCAGTTTCTATTTGATATTGCATTCCTGGACCGGGAGCTGCAGTATTTGCTGATTCGTTTTGAAGGGAATATCCAACTTCAGTTTGTAGACTTTCGCCTAATCTAATTTGTTCCCAACGTTTCTTTGCAATTAAAAATGTAATTTGATGATGAACTTCCATACCAAAGCGGCTAACAAATTCACCTACATCTTCAAAACCTTCAACATTTTGAATATATACTTCAACTGGAATAGCAGATTGAAACTTAGATAAAGTATCTTCACCAAATATATGATCTTCTTCAACAAGAGTACGAGGAATATATTTTACCTCATGACCATATTGTTTAATAGATTCTACTATTAAATCTTCAACTAAATTCTGCTCTGGTTTATAGCCAAAATTATTGAAATATTTGTTAACAGCCATTGTATTATCCCGTCATATCATAAACTGGAAGACTATATGCTGAGTTCATTTCTTCTTCTAGTTTGTTCAATTCCTCCTGGGCTTCTGATACAATATTTGCCGCATTAAAAGTTTGACCACCTGGCAATTGGATTCCTTCAAATTTCGAAACATTTGATCCCCATTGCCTTTTAATGAGAGTGCTAGCATATCTTGCTAACCAACGATCTCCCCATACATCTGTATGCGTATCCGGATCAACAACCCTATAACAATCAATAATTATATACTCGCCTTCTTGTACATCATTTTCCCAATCCATATCGATATATAGTTTATCCATATGACGATTAAATCTAACTTGTCTTTGGCCTGTAAATAATTCTTCTAGAGTTGCTACTCTTTCCATTGCCATGTAATAGGGTATAATCGATTCTGCACTGAAATCAAATAAATCATTCAGATGAACCTGATACCTTACATTGAATAAGGTAGATGAAGTTGTTGATGTTTGGAATGGGAGTAATCGAGTTACACCAATAACATTCTCATTAAGAGAGATATACTTATTGGTTCTATCAGTTGCGGTCATTTCATGAGCTATAAGAGCTCTTTCTGTACCGTCATAATGATAGTCTCTATAGTACAAAAGCGCCTCATCAATCCGGTCTTCGACTTGTTGATCATCAACATTAATATCGATAACTGGACTTCCGAGACGTCTTAGGCAATAATCCTTGAATTCTTTGCGTGTAGCTGGTATGGCCATAAGACGCTCCCTTCATAATTCTTACGAACTATTTATAATGTCGGGAGCGTTAACCTTAGTCTTCGTTTAAAGCTTCTTCAACATTCCCAGTTTTACCAGATTGAGCCAAATCATCAAATTCACCATTTTCTTTGGCTTCTAAAGCAATAATAGCGGCAATTCTACGCCTTTTTTGAATCATTTCTTCAATACGTTTTTTCTCAGCTTCTAAAACTTGAATTCTAGAATAAGGAGCTCGTTCTACATAAACAGGCCAACCTGCTTCAATATCATATGATTCGCATTCTTCAATAGTATCTAATTGATCGATTTCAATTACTTTTCGATCAGCACATTCTCGTACTTGATCTCTATATTCTAAAAGTTCAGATGGAACTGGCTTTCGACCATTAGTTTCCCATGCTCGTAAAACAGCCCAATCAGATTGAAGCAAAATAACATATGCCCTTTCTTGAACTTCACATACTAAATATGCTTTAGTATTATGAACTGGCTTTGGTTGTTTAATTGGTTTTTCATAAACAACATACTTATCATGATCAATTTCAAAATCAGTACCTAATACTTCCCAATATGTTTCATCACATGTTTGGACATAAAGCTGATAAATGCCCACCTCACATAATTCTTCATGAGACCAAGTTGAGAATATTTGTGCTGGGTGTTGAACTTCACCAATTCTAATAGGAACTGGATTAATAATTACTTGTTCAACATCACTTCTATCTTCATTTAATAATGCCCACATTATGATAATCTCCCAATAAAGTCAGTAATTGGAGGCCTATACTTGTAATCATGTTTCATAACAAAATCTGTAACATCTTCCATTTCTAATTTTTCCATAATATCTGGTGGAATTTCTTCAAAATTTCCAGTTTGATGCATTCCTTCAATTCTTCTACCGCACCCAATACATTTTCGACATTCACTAAAAGATCCATCTTTATTTTTAATTGGGTAATGACAAGACCATGTTAACTTAAAAAGGTCTTTTGGCATTAAGTTAATTAAATCTCTTTTGCATAGATTATTAACCGGGATCCACCATTCAATTTCTCGACCACTTGTAGAATACCCAGCAGTAGCAGCTTTAAATAATTGTAAAGCCCTTCTAAAATTACGAGTTCCGTTTATAGTTTCATCAGTTCTAATTCTACCAGTACACATTGTTTTAAATCGACCACTTAAACACATCATAGCGCCATTAGTAGCGTATAACAAATGATCTATTGCATAATCATATCCGGGAGTTCCAATTCGAGTTTCTGAATATGTAAATTCACGACAATTTTTTCTCAACCAATGAACAATTTCTTGAGTTGCAATATGTTCTGCTTCTGTTTTAGATTGCCAATCTCTTGTAAGAAGAACATGATTAATATGGATTTCTTCTTTCGTGTTTTCTAATAGCCAATAAACCATTCCAGTTGAATCAACACCACCAGATACCTGTACTAATAAAGGGTTACCTCTTTGTGTTGGTGCTAAAGGTCTTGGCCAATTTGTTTTTACTGGAGGATTATAGAGCTTATCTTGCCTAATATCAACCCAAGCTGATTTAGCTAATGGAATCTCAGTCATACCCAATATTTCCTTTTTTTCAAATTAATTGATGCCAATAAATGAGTTCTAGTAGATAAGTATGGTGGCCAAAAATTGGAACAATGAAGATATTGTGGCTTAAATGCAATTCCTAATCCAAGTACATATGGAAATATATTCATTCTTTTTAAGGTTCTAAATTTCTCAGGAATATGCTCTAATAGATAATTATTATACTTTCTTATAGGCATACTTTCATTTGCCTTTGGACCTCGAGGTCTAATATCTTTAATATCATCTAAATTATTTTTGATTTTTCTTCCAGATTCAGCAGTACTTTCTGGAACATCTAAAAAGATAGTATTAACATCATCATTTTGAGCATTGAATAAAATTAGACTTGAAGATATATTACTTTCACCATCTAACATAACATAATTAGGAGCTGGAGTTATTTCAAGTGGAATATATAATGTATAATCATAATCGTTACCGTCACTATGTAAACGTGACGGTTGATGCCATTGTTTAATGGAACATTCAAATATATCTATATCGCCAGAAAAGAGATACTTTAAATTACTGTAAAATTTTGTCTTTAATTTTTCGGTATAATCCCAAGTCTTTACCATAAGTTCGTCACGAACAACCAGTTCGTTAGTAACAGGATTATCACGAACAGCAAGTATCTCTTCGATTTCGTGTCCATCGAAAACATTTTCTTTGCATATCCATGGAATATATGGGGGTCTAATTGAAGGATTAGGGAAGTGTGAATACTTATAATCCGGATTCCATTCTACATTACTTTCATCATACCATTTTCTAAATTCACTTAGATTCATAATGTATTTATATCCTCTACGGGTTGACACCTCCAGTTATGGTGCCAGGATTTGTATATGTGATAGTGTTGCCATTCATAACAATTGCATGAACCGAACCAGGCCCTTGACCAGGACTACCACCACTAGCACTTCCACCGCCAGGACCGCCACCGCCGCCTCCGCCAGTTAATGAACCACCAGGAGAACCAGCAACATATCCAGCTCCACCACCACCAGCACCACCACTATAATAAATGGGTGGGTGATTTTCTCCACCAGGCGCAGATCCAGGTGATCCATTAGCACCACCGTATCCACCACCTTGTATAGTTCCAAGATTATTAAGCGTTATGGGATAGTTACAATGCAATCCATTTCCTGCAGAACTAGTAGAACCACCAGGTCCTCCAGCTCCAGAAATATATATTCCACTATTATTTGTTAATTCAATAAGACTACCAGTTGGAAAAGGACTACCTGTTTGAAGAGCAGGAGTACCAGTACTGGGAGATCCTCTATTGCCAGTCACAGTAACTTTAAGATGAATTGGATCTGTTCCATTCCATCCGTTACTAACGGCATCTGTTCTAAAATTGGCTGCAGTAGCCGAACCACTATAGCTTAATTCTAGATAGAATAAATTTGAAAACCAAAAATCACTCATTTTTCTACCTATGTCAAATTCTTAGTAGATGTTCCAAGTAAAATCTTTCCAGGAGCCATAACCATATATGGAACGACATCAACATAACCATTTACAGCACTTAGAGCTAATGTGCCTCCAGGAGATTCATATTCACTACCTAATGAAACTGTTCTTGCTCCACCAGAATGAGTAAATACAAAAACACCAGACTGGCCAACTTTTTCAGTAGTTGGATTCTGCAAAGTAATATTACCAGTAAGAGTCCATATGAAATGAGTATAAGATGTAAAATCGGGAGTTACTGCTCCAGTTTGAGAAGTTACCGTTTCTACAGCACCATTAGCTGATGCATATGATGCTATCCCGGCAATATTAACACCACCAGTTGTCGTACTAATTTTTGCAGAATTATCATAATAAAGTTCAACTGCTCCGTTTTCGATGAAAGTTAAACCTGTCTCTGTACCGGCAGCATTGCGAATGTTTAGCGACGAAGCTTGAATATTCAGCCCACCTGTGCCACTGTCAACAATGTAACCATCGCTTCCGTTGTGATAAATTTCTAAATCACTACCCGTACCGAAGAATGCTCTATCGCCATCAGCAAAATATGTATTTGCTGCATCTATTTTTGTTGCATTAAATTCTACATTAGCATTAAAAGTTACGGCTCCAGCAAATGATTGTGCTGCAGTACTAGTCTTACTTAAATATAAACTTGCAGCATTTGCAACTTGAAGTCTATCATTTATTAATGAAAGGTTATTTGCATATGATCCAATATCAGCTTGTAAGGCTAAAGTACCAGTGCCTGTTGGAAGAGTAATTGTTGGACTACCAGAATAATCAGCATGAAATGGCGCAGTTAATCGAGCATAATGAGCGTTATTAGTTTCACAATAGAAATCGATTTTACTTGGTGACCCAGAATCACTATATATTTTTAAATGACCTGCTTGAAGATCTAAAGCTTCAGTAAAATTAGCATTTCCAGTTACGAGTAAATCACCACTAATATTAGTATTACCCGATGCAGCTAAAGTACTACGAAGAGTTGTAGTAGTATTAGCATCTGCCTGTTTAAAATTACCACCATAAGTTAGTGTAAAGTCACCACTAACATTAGTGTTACCAGCAAATGTTGCAATTGTTGGAGAACTAAATGCTTGGTTTGCAGTAATGGTATTAGCATAAAGTGCCGATTCATTGACTGCAAACTGATTAATTCTATGACGAACAGCATTAGTCGCATTACGCCATGAATCAAAAGTATCTGTAAGTTCTGTATTTGCTATTTGCGCCATGAGCCTATGCTTCTTTATTTACTATCTGAACCAATAGTGATTTTAGTTCTCTCATCTCATCTCTAATATTATTTATATCCTCTGACATGTCTTGGATTTGTCGGGATTGCCTTTTCTTCGCTTTATAAGCTGCCAAAGCATCATTATCTGTAGTAACTATAGCCTGACTAAACGTATCTCTTATAAGTTTAGGATTATCAGTTATTTTTGCATACTGTTGTGTCATAATTACATCTGAAGAGCAATTGCCCTAAAGTCCCGAACTCGTGGAACATTTGAAGAATCTGAAGTATTAAACACTATCTTGACTGCAAAATGTTTATACCCAGTAAATGTTACACCTTCTGAATTAGTATATTGTACTTCTCCGCCACCACCAGTCATTTTAGCAGATGGAATCTTATACTTATACTCGTTGAAATCACCAGTATCCAATCCATCTGATATTAAAGCACCAGAAGAAACATCTTCTTCCATAATCTGCCAACTAGCATCTACAATACCATCAGCATCTTCGGCATTAACAATCTTATAATAAACATATATGTTTGCAGTGGCTGGTTTATATGCATTTAGATAAACTACCATGTCTTCTGCATCTTGACCATCGGCAAGAGATACCGTTCTACTAATATATTTGGATAATGAATCTCCACCAGCAGTATTAGCTTCATTGGTATTTACATTATTGACCAGGTTTTTAACATTAGTAACAGCAACACGTTGCAAGTCAACAACTGGAGTTATTCGTTTATTTGCCTTACTTGAATTAAATAATTTGCTTAAAACTAATTTATAGTTAATAGATCTATTACTTGATAGATTTGCTATTTCATTAGACCTACTTAAGATAAATCTTGATGCATCTAATGAATTATTTTCATTAACTGTAGTATTTCTAAACGTACTATCTAAAGTAGAAGAACTTGTAGCCATTTTAGCTGAAGCAACAACTGCTGTTCCAGGGGGCTCAATAGTACTAACCTGTAGCATATGCAGATCAGATCTTAGATTATCAATACTAACAATCCGCGCGCGTGCGTTCGCACTAGAACCACCTTGTAATGTTAATGTTTGTTCAGCATAAAATTGCCCACTAGTATTTGCCAAATACATGTATGTATTAGAAGCATTTACATTATCATAATGATATATTTTACCTTTTGGTTGAACTATGCTAGCAATCGTAGTAAAGTTACCGGTATAAGTATTATTTGCAGTATAATAGAAACGAATTGTTTCTGAAGACTGGAACACATTAGCATTTGGACCTTGATGCTTAACTCGAATCGTAGATCCACTTGCATATTCTAGAACACCTTTAGCAGCACTAGTTACACCATTTGCATATTCTGTTGCAGTATTAACAGTTGGTGAACTTCCCAAGTTTAATGTTGTTGAACCATAAACCATCTCACCGATAGAATTGAATGTTCCACCAGATTGGTTGGCAATAGTTAAGAATTCTTTATTTGCATTAGTAAGAACAAGATCACCAGTACTTCGTTCTATACTAGTATTTGCTGCATATAGTTTAAATTTATAATCTTCTTCTTGAATATCAGTATATTTTCTATCAGCAGCTGAGGCAAATAGAGTTCCAGCAAAAGCATTTTTAATAATTGGTTTATCAGTTAATGTATCTTTCTCACCAATTCTAGCAACCCAAATCCTAAGATCTGGATTGAAACCATGAGGAGTTACAACAATACAATATTCTTTTGTATTTTTCAAATATACAGGTGAAGGCCAAACAATTGGAGTTGCAACTGATGCATCATCCGAAATATAAATTTCATCTTTAGTAAGATTAACATGTCCAAATGGAAGAACAATATTTGTTGGGTTTGTTCCATCCTCATTCATTTCTCTTATTTCAATAAGAGCACCAAGATCTGCATTTTTATTTTGGAAATATAAATCAACTTTAGTACAGAAAATACCATCAACTCTCTTCAGACCTTCTGAAGCCATTTGATCTAATATAAATGACTGAGCAACTGGATCTCGGTTATGTGCCAAGAAACCATTTGCATGATAAGTATTATTTCCATCTAGAATAAAGTTATAAACTTGTTGGTCTTCCTCACCTTCATAAAGCTCCATGCTTTCAATCATTATCCAGTTACCATCAACATCAAGAATCTTATCTCCTGCTGCCAGGTTACCTTCCATGATTTCATGAAGATGTGGATATGCTTTTAAAGTATCATCTACATTATAGGCTTTCCATCCATCCTTAGTCATAAGAGGATGTTCCGGAGTCATAAGAGGTCCACTACCATTAATACCAACAAGATCACGCCCATCTAACATTGGGTGATCAAATTCTAATACTTTATTTTCTGCACCATCCATACCAATAAGAACATCACCAATTTCTACTTCTTCAATTTTCTTATCAGATCCATCTGCCAATCGTACAAGTGTACCTTTTACAAAACAACTACTATCCCCATCACCATCATCGCCACCAACATCATTACTAGTAGGACCTGGATCCGGTACGGGTACCCATCCAATAATTGTTGAACCAGTAGGTGTAACACTACTTTGCCTAGATACCATAGTTCTAGTTTCTGAAACTGTACTTGAATTAAATGCTGGATATCTTGTAGAAAGAACAGTTTCTTCTTGAACTTGATGAAGGCCAGAAGCAGAATAATTAGCTTCTGCAGAAGTAACTTGTTTTCCTTGTAGTCTTGAATTAATTTCACTATCAGTTAAACGGAATTTCTTATTACCAGTACTAAATTTGAGAGTATCATTATTTGGAATAGTAAAGTGGCCGTAAACAGTACCAGTACTATCTGTAACAACATTTGAGCCTTGAACTCCAGTATTACCAAATGCAGCATTTGATGGAGTAATATATGCACTAACATCTTCTCCATCAAAGAATGAAAATAATCTAGTATTTGGTTTAAGTCCAAATCCAGCAAATTGTACAACTCTAGAACGCATAAATGGAATAATACTCATATCAACAGTACGAGCTCCCATACGATCAACACGTTGTTCTGGTGTTACAGTAGTCCTAACACCTTGACGAGTTTGACGTGTAGAAGTTTCCATAGTAGTTTCACGGCCAAACTGTTGAATAATAGCAGAACCAGGACCACCAGATGAAGTACCCATTGAAACTGTTCTAGAACCAACTTCAGATACACCAACACCAGTTGTTTGCCAATCATTCCACTCAGTTTCCCAAGAGTTTGCCATGGCAACCCAGTTATCAGTATTTAAATCAAAGTTAATATTAACATCAGGACGAGTTGTAGTATCAGTCCAATAATCATTATCTGGATTTAGTTGAATATCACCAGCCCATGACCACATAAGACCAGCACAAGATCGAGAAGAACTTGCAAGTGGTTGATCAATAATTATATCATGGTTATATGGCAACATAACTAAGTCGCCATCTTTTGGAGTTACAACTGAATCAATAACTCTAGATGTTCCAGAAGAAGCTCCAGCAATAGTAGCTGAAGCTAAGAAAGTACCTGAAACTTGTTCAATAAATAATTTATTGCCTATTTGATATCGAAGCTTACCACTTGCAGCACCAGCTGAAATTGATTCACCATTAGAATATGTTCCAGCTGTTGTTAATGTAACGGTAGCATCTTTTGCAGCTCTAACAACTCCAGTAGAAGATGAATCATATTCAAGTTCTACACTATCAAGCCTAAATTTAGGCCGAGCTTCTTTTTCTGTTTTATCAATAGCAACTGAATAATCTGGGTTATATACGTTACCAATTCCATGACCATTAAATGGATCCACCAACATACCATTTTTAAATCGATCGTTGCCAGATCCATCTTGAATATTTAAATCTTTAGTTGCTTTTTCAAGAAGATTAAGAGATGAATAATATTCAAGGTTATCAACCCGATCTCTAATAGCGCCAATATCTTGCATGGTAAAGCGCTTATTTTTTTCGTTCTTAACACCAGAAGCCATTTCCGGCCTATTATACTTATTAGCTCCACCAGGTGTAAGGGATGGGTAAGGCCCAATATTAAGAATGGCCAAGGTCATTGAGTTTGCTGGTTCTTCTGGCCTAACTGGATGTAGTGCAGGGGTTCCGTCAACTCTAGCTAATACCCCATCAGTTTGCATAACAATCCGATCAATACGTTTTAGATAATATTGCAAATCAACTACAAAGTCTTCATTTGGCGGAGGAAAGTGTACACCACCAGATGGCTCAACAATAGTTGTACTTGTTGCTGGATTTGTTGTACCACTACTTACTGTTGTAGTATCTGTTGAAGTATCTGTAATTCTAGGTCTAAAATCAAGAGAATCTCTAAGCTTATAGATTTTATTATCTATAGGTGAAGTATAAAATGGAATTTCTTGTGTTGTGATAGCATTTGTATTTGCTGAAGATCCATTAACATCATCAATAGGATAACTATCAACTGAGAAATAACCAACACCTTGAGAAGTATCATGAGTGAAATAATCTAAGTCAATAAGCAAATAATCACTAGCCCCAAGACTTAATGATGAACTTCTTTTCTTTTTAAGCTTTGCATGTTTATATAATGAATCAGTTTGGCCAGAATCAAGTTCAAAATGATCGGTAACATCAGTACCTTGAGTTGCCGTTGTAAATGTTGAACTATCAGTACGTACGCTGTTAATTTTCCAGACATCTGAGAAACCTAAATCCCAAGGACCATTTGTTGTATTCGTATGGGTAGCCAAATTAACTCGTACATATCTACCAGCTTTACGAACCTTAGCCATTTCTTGGCCGTCAACTTTATTAAGTTCAGTTAACAAGCTTGCAGAAACGGTTCCAGTAAATGTTTCCTGAGTATCAATTGTTGCTGATGTGGTAGTATTAATTGTTACTGATCGATTAGCAGCTTGACCACCAACCCCAGCAAGATCAATTACTTGACCATTCTTAAATACTTTATTGAATGCAACCCCTGAAACTGTACCACCGCCAACAGTAAGAATACCTAAGTTTGTATTATCAGTTATGGAACTAACAATACGCTCTCCAGCAGCTCCAAGATCAATAATATCACCAACATTAAGTTCAGTTGTAAATGCTGTACCAGATCCAGTAACTGTATTTGCCGCAGCACAAGAAACGGTTCCTGTAAGAGCTGCGCCAGTTGCATCAGCATTTAAGCAAAGATAGAATGCACCTTGAACTTGACTATCGCTAAGTGCACCGGTTGAAAATGGAAATACTTCTGACGCGTCAGAAGTTGTAACTGTAGTAGTACCATTTGTAGCAATAGTAACTGCAAATTTCTGATGAAACTTAAATAAAGTATCATATTGGTTACTACCATCTCTAAGTGTTTTAATATTAGAAGCTGGAATATTATAAACTGCTTTGTTAAAATCAGTTTCATATAATTTTGCAGAACCACTAACAAGAATTGGATCTGCTTTTGCATCGGCAGTAGAAGTATTATTAATATAAAGAGATCTAACATCTCCAAATGGTGCGCCACTCATAGTTATATCATAAAGATATATTTTATATTGGCCTGATGCAGCTCCCATAGTTCCAGTATAATGCTGTACACTACGTACGCGTGCGGTACCAATTTCTGCACCTACAGCAGAAGTAGTTGAATATTCAGAATTAGAAACAGCGTCTGCTGAAGCATTTCTAAGTGAAACTACTGGATGAGTATTAAAATCCCATTCTCCGACAACGTTATCAGCTATAATATAATTACCATATTGTGCTGGAACTGTAAGACCTTCAACTTGTTCAACATCAATACCTTTTTTAACGTTTATTTTTTGTTGAGCTACTATGTCAATATCATATCCACCAACATAAGCTTTACCAGCATCAACAGTAGCTATTAATAGTTCATTATTTCCTGATGGCTGATCATAAGTATTAGGATTACTGGTCGGGTAAAATCCGTTATTATCTCCGTTATCTAAATGCTCTCTTAATCTAACCATTAAACCTCTAACAGTATAATGACCAGATTCGTCGAACGTTCGTGTAGCCATATAGTCACGAATAGCATTGTATGCTGTTCTTGGAGGTGCAGTTTGTAATACACCATCTTTAACCCGAGCTATTTCAATAAAGTCCGGATCATTATTAGCATAACTAACTGATAATAAGTCTGCAGTAATTTTAAGACGATCGGCGCCAGGAGCAGTATAGTTATATGCACCTTGTGCTGGATCTAATAGAGTTGAATCAGCACTAGATGTTACGATAGACTCATTAATCTGAAATCCAATTCTAGCAGAAGCCGTGTTTGCAGCATATTTTGATACGATGACAGCTTGTGTAGGTACACGTACAAAGTGATCCCTAACATAAATTACACCTTCATTAACAGTATAATATCCAGCAAAGCCAGTTGGAGTTTCTGAAAGTTCAGCTACACATCCATTAGATGTTGCTGTTCCTACAATCTGTATTTTTTCGTTAGGTTCAAATGTTTGTGCGGCTGTATTTGTAGTAGAACCTTTAGTATATTTTATATAAAGTGTAGCAAGATTCGGTGTTTGGGCTTCTGAACCAGTATTTGCAGCTATAACTTTAGCTTCAATCCCGTTAGTTAAACCTACAATCGTTTGATCAACATAACTACTTACACCACCAATAGCACCATACCCATCTTTAAGTTTAATGTATCTCATATAAATGTCATATCGACCTTCAATTCCACGAACAACACTACCTTCTTTAAATAAATGTTCTCCTACCCGATCAATTTGATTTTGCAGAATTGTCTGCATTTGGGTAAGTTCTCGAGCCTGAACAGCCAGTCCAGGTCGATATAGAAACCTGTGAAAGTTTTTTGTTTCGTCAAAATCGTCGTAATACGGATCAACGTTTAGATTTGTTCTTAAAGATACATTATTAGCAATTGCCATTGAACACTATTCCTCTTAGCGGACGACATCATATAACATTATTTATTTAAGATATTAGAACTTAACTACGAGTTTAATATCTTCGATTTGATCAGAAGACCTTGCAATTGCAGGCCTATTTTCTACATAGATTACATCACCCGAATACTTCTTCAAATCGCCATATGTAATTGAAGACACAGTAGCCGTCGTAGTACTCGCATTACCGGTAACCGTTTCAGCAGTTTCAAAGGTACCTTCAACATCAATAAGATGCATCATACCAGTTGTAGCACCAAAGCCACCTGCAACAGTATTAGAATATTTAACCATTCTGCCATTAGCAAGTGAAGTACCACCCTTGATTAATTCATCTGATGTCCATGTTCCACTTACAGAGCTTAGTGTTAGACGCGTTGTAGTATCATAATTTGTGGAGTTAGCTTCCGTACCAGCAGCAATGAGAGGATCTTTAATCAATCCAATTGTACGGAAATCATTAGTTACTGGTAATGTGTTTGCCTCATCCCCAGTTAACTTCACATTCATAATAACATTATGACCTGCTAATTCTCCAACAGGATCAGACCCGTGTCCATCAGGAGGCGGAATCCTGGGTGCAGCAACTGCACCAGCACCGTGAGAAGAGTTAGCAGAAATTGCAACGTTTGCTTCTGAATAGTTGGCACCAACATTAATCAATGAAATTTGATTAACTGCACCGGATTCAACGTTAGCATAAGCAGTAGCTGTACTAGTACCATCACCATTAATGGTAATTTTTGGTCCAACAACATATGTGGTAGTATTATCAGGTGCTGGTGAGAATGAACTATCTACAGTAGCAACTTTCGTAGTACCAGAATAATCAACAATGGTTCTTAGCTGGCCTGAACCAGTACCGCCAGTTGTATAAACTGCTGAATTTACGTAAATATCATCAGTTGCGGAAGCACCACTTTGAAGAGTAATAGTACCGGAAGCTCCAGCTTGAGCTGTACCAATATCACCAACATAACCAGTTCCGTTAGTAGTAACATCAACAATGTCAATCGTTCCATTGGAGGCTGCCTGTTGTACCGTCCACTGAACCGAACCATCATTAGCTGTTAATGTTTTAACCGGAATAAAGTTAGTAGTGATAAACTTAAGAGCATCAGCTGTTGATATATTGTACATAAATTTCCATTTATAACCATCTGAAGTGGTTGAAATGGTAGTTGCCGTACCTGTAGGTTTAACTGTTGAAGTTCCCCCTTTAGCATTATACAAACACTTATAAACATTGTAATCTTCCGTCATTACAAAGAAGTTATTTGCATAAAGTGTAGTATCAGTGTCATCATATTCAGCATACACTGTTCCAGTAGTCCAGTTATTTCTTTCGCAAGCAAAAGTAATATCACCAGAAGGAATCTTCTTAGTTCCTAACATGGACCTCCAAGATTCAAATCTTGTTTGAGTTACACTATCTGAGGGGGTGGGTGGATTCGCTTCGTCAGGCCAAGGCGTAATTCGTCCGATAAACATATACATGTTTGTGTCTACGGCTTCGGAAAACGCTTCATGAAACTGCTGAGCATTATGAACGCGAAAGCGTCGTGTTACTATTCCAGGCATTTATTATCTCCGTTGACTATTATAAAGTCTTCCTTTGTTTATTTATAATCACGATGACGACCAATCTACGCAAAGTAGTAAAAGATTGTATTAGATAGTGGCGGATGTTCATGCGGTAGTGAAGTACTCATCAGTACGTTCGAGTAAACCGTATTCGACGCCAACAAGGTATTTGCAGTACCAGAAGGTAGACTGGAGTTTGTAGTATTTGCAATAATTTTAATATATTCGCCCTCAATTGGTTGAGTTCCGAACATTGTATTATTACCATAAAGCAATCTTGCAGATCCAAGTTCACCAACTGGCAACGTACCAATACCAGCAACCGTGCTACTACCATAAGAACTAATTACGCTATTAAGCCTATTATACAATTGGCCGGCGGCAAGTGTTAGTGCACCGGTTATTCCTGTAAGTCCAACTTCTTCTTCAGTACCACCAATGTTATATTGACCAATATCAATAACAAGTTCTGGTTCAACAAATACATGTCTTGTAAGACTATGTGTTGAAATCGGTACTTGTGTTTCCATTTCAACTTCAAATAGTTGAATAGATGGTACAAATCCAAAGAATTGGTGTGTATTAACATTTGATACATGTATCAGTTGCAGCTGATCTACAACAGCTGTTGGTACTGTGGTCTGAATTTGTAGTTCGCCTTCAGAATCACCACCTGTAACACCAACATAATTAAATTCAATTTCATTGGCCAGGAAGCCATCATCGCCCATATACTCATCAATAGATGGGCTACTTGCTAATGGGATATTAATTTCAGATTCCATAATCCGATTAGCAATTAATTGGGAATCTATTTGTCCAGCATCAGTTGATATATTGATCTGCATAAGACCAAATAATTTTGTACCAGCTGGATGTAGTAAATCGTTTACTATTTTCTTAAATGTACCAACGAATTGCTCAGATTTAATAGCATATGAGAATTCTTGGTAGTAATTATTATCTTGAAGCTTATTATTCCAAGATAAGAAACCTTTTGTATCAGTGAAAACACCAGGATTGTCAATAATACCATAAATTGTTGGAACACCAGTCGCATCTTGTGCAGTTGATTGCTGAACGTTATTTGCGCCTTTATTATCTGAAATATAACCACCAGTGCCGGTACCTTTAGTTCTATTTCTAATATATACGTCCCTAAACTTACTGTAATCAGATCCTTGTTCATTAACTTCAATAGCTGCTATAGATCCTGGAGCTCGGTTAGTTACAATTTCTGCATCTGCCCCTTTAAAGAATCCAGGCCTAACACTTGATGCAACTTTAAATCCAGCAACTTCTGTATCATCAACGCTTGCTTCTGGCAAATTAGTATAACCATAACCAAAATCAAGAGTTGTAATTTTATTAATTGAACCGGTTTCAATAGAAGCATATGAAAATGCATCATTAAATGTAGAGTGAACATTACAAACTTCCATACTATCTTGCATTGCAGCACTATTAGCAGAAGGATGTCCTCTCCAAGCAGTATTAGCTGCATGGCCAATTACTACATCTTTATATGGTTCAAAAACATCAGTATTCAAACCATCTAATAATTCAAGACTATCAATTTCATCCACTCTAAAAGAAGCACCAACTCCACCATTATGAGTAACACTAACAATAGAATTTGCTCTATAACCAGATCCACCATTACCAATAGTAAAGTAAACTGCAGATTCTCCAGAAGTTACTGTAACTACACCATTTGCTCCAGCACCAGATCCAGTATCTATTAGATCAACAATATCACCACTTTCATGGAAAGCACCTGCTGTTCTAATAGTTGTAATACCAGATGCAGGACCAACTGTATTTAGAATTGTAGCTCTAGTAGATTTATCTTCAGTTAATACGTCTTCACCATCTAAAAATCTACCTTGAATATTGGAGATTTTTAATTCAACTGCGGGAACACCACTAATTTCAGTTTCAAAATATGCAACTACACGAGCTCTTGCACCAGATGTTTGACCATCAATTTGAACACCATCAAATGCTATGGCTTCGCCACCAATAAGATTTGAAATTTTAATTGATTTTGTAATCTGATATCTACCATCAGATGCTCTTAATATATCTTCACCTGGATAATAGAAATCAATTTCATCATTCCACATAATTCTGAATAATAGCTTATAAGCTGCTTCAGAACCACGGGTTCTATAAAACTCTTTAGCATGTTTAATAAGTAGTTTTTTATCTACTAAAGCGTCTTTTGGAATTTGTGGAATAAATTCTTTAAGATAAAAAGTGAGAAATGAATCTAAAGAATGATCGATATCTAAATCATTTGGAAGTCGTCTTGCAGCGGCTATAGCATTCGAATCCTGGCCCATATATTCATAATAAGCTTTAAGAAAAGCTACAAAGGCTGGATGATCAGCCCGAACATGTTCGGGAATTTGGAGATCTATCCTAGGTGATATATCTTTATGTATAGTCGTTGCTATAGACATTAGTAAACAACCGCTTGAATTCCAGATGATAATAGTGTAGTTTCTACACCGCTTGTAGTTTGTACAACTGTAGTTGCAACTGTTTCACCAGTATCATTATCAACAATATTAACTCTAGCTCCAGCTATTAACATAATTTGGTTTCTAATTGAATCTATATTTAATGATTCTGGAGTTATTTGTATTTTTAGTTCACCTGCATAATCAGTTGGCAAAAATGAATTAACAGAAACCAATCCACCTGAATAATCAACTGTACCTGCAGTTCGATCTAAATAGACTCTAGTGCCAGTACTTATATAATAAATTCTTAAAGTTCCACTTCCATTATCATCAAAATAACAAGTTTGTCCACCGTATCCAAATGATGAAGAATATAGATAATGACCACCATCAGCTCCAGTAGATTGAACTGGCTGTTTTATTGCATTATTAAAGTTAATCTTATATGTTGTTTTATTAGTTAAACTTGGATTGAATCTCTTTTCCAATACCATAGAATTATCTACACTTACAATCGCTTCAGATACATCATCAATTTCTCTTATAAATTGTGAGTTATAGAATGTTCTATTTTCAAATTTACCAAGTTTATCATTTTCATATGCAACTATTTCATCACTTACCATACTTTGTAATTGAGATGCTGTTAAAGATGTGGCCCTAGAATTATATCTACAAGTTATTGTAGGAACCAAATATAGATAAGTTGGATCAACAAATTCTGGTTCAATGGATAATATATTATAGCGTTTTAATGAATTTCTAATATCTGTCTTTTTAGTATCTGAAACAAGAATACCGGCTTTTGGTTTAACAGCCATATAAACTTTACCAAATATAGGTGGATCATTTTCTTCACCACCCCATACTGAAACGCTATCAATATCAGCATTATCTCTTGTAATAATACGTTCATAATCTTTTGCAGTTACAGCTCTATTTTGAGTTTCAAATAATCTAGGTGCATTAAATTTAATACTATCAATTTGTTCAGCACCTGTACCACCAGATGCGCGATTAACAATACTCAAACTAACATCACTAAATCCGCCAATTGTTCCACTTAATGTAAAGTTATTAGCGCCATTAGGTAAATGACCATTAGAAACTCTATATTCAATATGAACATTTGCTCCTTGAACTGGTTTTTTGCCTATAACATTATCACCAAATTGCACTTTATATCTTCCATCAATTTCAGTTTCTAAGAAGTAAACCAAAGAATCATTTTTTACTTGAGTTATATCATCAGCTGGAGTATAACTTTCAACATTTGATAAGTTGTTTACTACATTTACAGTAATTGATGTTGTATCAACATTTGCGTTTGGAATAATAAATGAAGAACTAGTAGAATCAACTGTATATCTATGAGTGAGTACAGTACCTTCAACAACTTCTACATTAGCCGCAAAAATATTTGATGAATTAGCAAGAATAACAGAAGAACTTGGTGTTACAAAATCATATGAAATACTATTAACAGTTGTAGTAAATTTTGTATGTTTGTTAATAGTTAATTGTGTTAATGTACTATTTGCTTGTTGAGTCCAAACAACACCAATAGTAGCACTTGCACCTCTATTAGAAGTAGGGTTATACGATAGTGCTTTTGCTCTAGAAATTGCAGATGGCTTTAATTCGGCGGTATCTAAAAACGCTTCATTTACAGCCATGTTTGTAAAGAATGCATTCATATACGTATTATAAGAAAGCAAATCAACTAATGATGAAATTGCTGAATCCTCATAATCATAATCTTCTAAATCAGATCTATTTTTTAAGAAAGATACAAGATCAGATCGAATAACATCGTAACTTAATCCTGTAGTTCTTAATGTACTATTTGCCGTTGTTGCCATTATCGTATTCTCTCTACAGTGACAGTTACTTCCTCAGGTTTTACTGAATTAATTGGTCTGAAAACAATAGTTATAGTCAAAGCATTTCCATCTACATCTGCTGTAACATTTGCTTCTATAAGTTCAGCTCTCTTAATATAAGAATTAAATGCGTATTCAATATCTCTTTCAACGTCTTGTACTGTTCCTACATCAAATAATTCAAAAAGATGTTGACGAATATTCCCACCATAATCTGGCAAATAAGGTCTTTCATAATAATTAGTAAGAATTAAATTTCGTACACCTTGTTTTACAGATTCAGCATTCTTTTTAGTCAATAAAGCGCCAGTAACTGGATGTGCGCGCAATCCAAGATCAATATCTTTATAAAATATTGATAACTTATTAGCAGGAGTAGCGGCCATCAGATGTTCCTTTTATTTCTTACTATTTATAAATTAGCTATTGTTCTTTTCTTCTTGAATATCTTTTCTTAGCTGTCGACACAATCTAGATATTTCGCTTAGTGCTTTCCTGGCTCTAGTCCCTGCAGACTTATTACCGTCTTTAAATTTTTCATACTCAACTTGATATAAATCCATTAGTTGAATTATTTGTTCATGTGGATCCATTACGCTATTGCCTTTATAATCATCACTGGTTTGGAAAATGTTGGTATACTTGATCCATCCCAATAGTTTGTTGTATGCACTCTCATTGCATTACCTGTATGGAAACACCTGGCCTGGAGTTTTAAAGTCTTTGCTGAAGTCCAGGTTGAAAACTTACCAGTTGCGGCTACATCGCCGTCTCCAATACGCATATTCCATATAAATGCTATATTACCTTCAAAGTATTCTGCTGCATAACCCTTTTTAGCATCAGTAACTTCAACACCATCAACATAAAACCTTTGATGAAGTCTAGGTTGGCTCGAGCTATAACCTACTTGATAATAAAATTGATATTGAACAACTGAAGTACCGCTAGGTGGTGTATAATCTATTGAAGAACCAGGAATATCAGTTAAAGTTGTTGGGAATGGATCTGTAGCACTAGTTACATTTGACAAACTATAAGTTCCAGATCCTACAGTTACCTCAGTTCCATCAGCAATTAAAGCTACTTCTTCAATAATTTCACCTGGGCGATATGCAGCCGCAGATGTAGATACACTTCCATATACAAAAATACCATTGGCAGTTGTTTTTAATTTTATCGAATTATTATGATAAAGATCTAAAGCGCCGGCAACATTGGCTTGTAAATAGGTGTTTCCATTAGTGGTACCTAATACTAAATTATTACTTGTAATTTTATGACCATCATATTGTAAGCTATCAACATTAAGACTATTTGCAGTTAAACTTCCAGTCACATTCACAGATCCAACAGTCATAGCCCTGCTAGTTGTATTACCATTTAAGATTACTTTATCTAAAGTGGTATCTTCATCTAGATCTCGGATGTTTTCATCCATTTCAGCATAAGTAAGAGCTGATCCTTTTGTTCCTCTTTTAACTATAGTCATGCCGTTTTCTGTCCTAAATCATTAAAATATATGCCAATGAAACTAACATATTCATTTCCAGATATTCCTGGATTATTATCAAAATAATCAAATGCTACATATTCAAATTGTTCAGTTTCCGCCTTTGTAGGTGGAGAAGTAAATGTAAATCCTGATGCGTCTAACTTAGCCATTAGCCCATACGTTTGGCGAACCTTCAGATGAAGCATTAGGCACCCATGTTTGATGCCCGCCAGTAGCGTCTCCTTTTCTATGAACTGGAATATTATTCACATAAACATTTGGCGATCCGGCAACAGCTGGATCTGTACATGCAGTTATATCTCCAATTCGAGTTGTTTTACAATCGTTAGTATAAACATTTTCCGACCCAGTCACATAAGAAGTTCTATGAAATGGGTTAGGGGTAGGACTTGCATGTCCTATATGTTTATCTTTACCAACTCTTGTTACTTCTGGCATATTCTTACCTATTCTTATTAAGATCAATTCTTGGAGCATCAGCATCTATAAGTGATGTTGCATACTGCTTTTGAGTTCCGGTAATGTTTGTTGTTTGATTATTTTTATATGTTTCTTGTACTGTTCCATCAACTGTTTGAGTCATAGTTCCTTTAATATTTTCGGTTACATTACCATCAACCTGAATATCCCAATTGCCTTTAATATATGTTCTACAATCAGTATCAATAGTTAAATTACAAGTCCCTTTAATATTAACATAATCATCACCGGCTATAATTACATAATTGTTAGCAACAATTCTAGTTTGTTTATTACCCGCCGCATCTATTTCATAATGTGTACCGGCCTTATGATATTGATGAATTCTTTCAGATCCAGGTGTTCCATCCCATTCTTGTATATGGCCGGCTTCTGTTTGCCAAACATGATTATTAGGATATTTTGCATTATATTTGGCATTTGGTTCATCCCATAAAGCTTCTCCATTTGCAGAGTTCTTTTGTTCATTTGCTATAGGAATTCTTTTTGTTTGTCCTTCATTTCTAGAAATTGGATTTCCTGGAGGAAAGTCCGGATCATTTCTAGATAATCTATTCGTATCTGGTTCATGACTTCTAGTAGGATATCTCGATGCATTTCCATCTTCAGCCGACGGCGTCGGATCAGAAAATCCCATTTTTGGAGTTGTTCTAAACTGAGGAATCCCGTGAAGAGTTCCCATAATAAGAGGTTGTTGAAAATTTTCATCTAACCAGAATCCTACAACCCAAGTTCCTTGCATTAACCCAGTACCATCCCAACCAATATCATTAATTGAAGAAGAGTTAGGTGGCATAATTACTTGGGCCCAAGGTAAATCTTTAGTAGGTAATTTTAGCTTATCATTTGTATGAACCCCGTATGCACGTACTCGTACGCGCGCGAGCATAAGAGGGTCATTCCGGTCTTCAACAACTCCAAAGAACCATTCAAAATTATCACCTAATCTTTTATCCATTCTATCCATAATTAAGCCTTCTTAGGTATATTCTGCAAAGCATTTGGAAAACTATCTTTGATACATTCAAGAAAAGTAGTATATTTTTCTCCAGCTATATCAATATCATGTCTAATAGCTGAAATTATAAATTTAGCATCAACATATCTATCACTAGAATCTTGTTTATCTGCAAATCCAGATGAATCTGGAACAAATAGATCAATACAATCTCCAGCTTCTAATTCAGAATTTCCTGGTACTGCTAGGTGGCACTTAACACTTTCAAAGTTCTTAAACCAAGACATCTTTTTTGATAGATTATTTTGTTTACGGCGCCAATCTTGTTTAGAGGCCAATCTCTTTTTAATATATTTGCAATCTTTTTGAATCCAGTCAGACCACATAAGATTGGATCTAATTTCATCAAACTCATATTTTTGTTTCAAATTACGATTAATAATTGGATGTTGATCAACATGAGTCTCTTTTTCTTTATTAAATCCCGGCCCATATACGTATGGTACTTCTTTATATTGTTTAGTTACTGGATCTATATACTTGGTAGTAGAACCAAAACCTCCATCCATCATCCAATCAAGTGTATCAAATATTGGTTGAATTTCTAATGTTTCTACTTTTTGATACTCGCGATATGACGACATTCTTTTATTTTCTGGTGGAATGTTTTTAATAACATAGATATATTTTTCTCTAACTTCATTTGATGCTAGATCTTCTAAAGTTCCACAAACAAAACCTGTCTTCGTTTCCCAAAATAAAAAGGTTGAACTTTTATTAAGACCGCCTTCAGCTTCATTTAATACTGATCTAATTGTTGTGAATGGAGAATCTCCATTACCAACCCATGACATTAGCTGACCATCACCAGCAGGTTCGATTCCTGCCTGCATAAGTACTTTTCCAGTTGGATAAACTACATTGTTAAAAACACTATTTGTAGGTAAACCAGGAGACATTCCGGAATCAAGGTTTGTAGATGCATTTTTTATGTGAGTATCAAATATCTTCTGAACAATATCAAATGGAACTTCATGATTAAAAGATTCTTTAACACCAACATTTAAATCTGTTACAGCTTCTTGTGATACACCATATAATGTATATGCCATTAATCTATCGTTAAGTGGTTTTCTTTCACTTACTCTATATAAATTAAAAACTAAATTTATAGTTTGCATATCATCAGAGCCAGTTTTATATGCTATTTCTAATACTTCATCTCCACAAAGAGGTAAATCTGCAAATAGGCCTTGGCCATCAGCTACGTCAATTTCAATAGACATAGTATCTTCATGAATATCTTCATATATTCTAACTATTTGCGCAGTAGCTCTCATATCAACTACTTCTGAACCATCAAAATTTTTGATGGCTAAAGCAGCTAAATTAAAAGATCCAGGTTTAAATGAAGATTCTTCAGACGCCATTATACAATCGACCTATTCGTTTAAGTACATCAGGAATATATTCTTCACCTAAAAGACTTATTAATCTCTTTCTTTCATTTTCTTGAATTTCCCAATCATAATTTGTAAGTGAGGTTCTCCAGTCGGTGCTTAAACCATTATAGGTTGTTTGATCTACTTCTATTTTTTTCTCAGGCGCCACATTACCTGATGGTAATGTTTTTCTCTTATTTAAAATCTGATAATATGCATATACATTTTCCTGGGATTGCCGCAATGAACCATATTTACTACGAATATAAGTTTCAAATGTATAAGTATCCATTGGCCAATCATAATATGGATCATGTATTTGATTTGTTAAATAAACAATCCAATCTAATGTAACATCGCCATATAACTTATGCGCAATCATTTGAGCAGTTTCACCTTCTTGAATAGAATAATCAAAAAATGTAGCTTTACGAGAAGCAATAACCATTTCTAATGCATATCTTCGAGTAATATCTTGGACACCTGATACTATATTTTTAGTACCTTTAACTCCAGGCTCATGCGCGTTTGTTGAAGCATAGGTTGTATTAGACGTAGGATTTACACCTTTATAAATGCCAATATCATAATTGACTGTTGGAATATTTTGAAAATAATGGGGCATATTAGAATCCTGCTGCTATTTCGTCTTTACTAACCAATTCAGTTTCTTGAAATTCTAAACTAAGTTCAACTGTTAAAGGATATGGATTATTTTGTCTACTAAAAGTAGGAGCACCTTCTGTTCCGTATTTAACACCTACACTTTTCAAAATACTTTTACCTATATTAAATAATTGAGGAATTCCTATACTAGATCCAAATTTTATTTCCCATTCATCAGGGAAGGTATATGCAAGGGATCCCATAATTGGAGATGCGTGATATTTAAATACACTAACTATTTGTCTAATTGCTCGAGCATCTTCTATAGATAATGCTGTTAATTTATAAGTAAAAGAATGTGACCTAAATTCTGTTCCTTTAAATAATACTGCCATATGTGGATTTTTGGAAACACCTGCTAAAAGGCTAGCTGCAGCTGTGGCTGATGCACCTGCACCTTTCATTACACCGGCAACAGCACCTTGTGCCATTGTCTCCAAAACCATTTCAGAAGTAATACCTCCTCCACTTTGTGCTGCTCTATTAGCTAATAGTGATTCAACATTTTCATAATTTTGAGTATAATTAGTTGCAATCTCTCCAACCATTGGTAATCTTAAAGAATTAAGTCTTTTAACTGTAGGTTGTTGAGTTCCTCTAGTTTGGAACTTTCGTTCCATTGCAATAAATTCAATCCAAAATGCTTCTTCTTCCATTAACTTAGAAGGATATTTTAAACTACCAGCTCCACCTGTTGCACCTAATTTTGCAAGAGGTCCGCCAAATTTCTTCATATGGTCTGAAGTAGATACCTGTTGCTCTTTAACTTTGTTAATCCCGCTCATAATGGCTTGAGTGGCCTTACTTTGTTTTTGCTCCTCAGCCTTTTTCCTGGCCGTGGCCTGTTTCTCAGTATTCTTCGCGGCCTCAGCTGATTTTTTATCAGCATCAAGTTGAGCTTGAGTTACTTTATTTGGGGGTCCAGCCATGTCTTTTTCCTGTTATAAATAGGATAGTACTTCCTTACTCAATATTTATAATGACTTACAAAGGTAAATTCTCACCAAAGAACTATAAAAAGTACAAAGGTGATCGAACCAAAATAATCTATAGATCTTCTTGGGAACTTAGATTTATGAAGTGGTTAGATCATAATAATAATGTATTGTCTTGGGGCTCAGAAACTGTAATTGTTCCTTATAAAAATCCAATTACTGGTCGTAAGCATAGATATTTCCCTGATTTTGTAGTTACTATGAAGAATAAGCAAGGTCAAACTCAAACATATATGATTGAAATTAAGCCCAAACGCCAAACTGAACAGCCTAAAAAGAAATCTAGAATGACTAAAAGATATATTCAAGAAGTCTCTACATTCGCTATAAATAACTATAAGTGGAAATATGCGGAAGAATATTGCAAAAATCGTAATTGGAAATTTGTAATACTCACCGAAAACGAATTAGGACTTGCTTAATGGCAACTTCAGTATTTGATACTATTCTTACAAAAGGTGTTAGGGCTGGACAAGTGCCTGCCAGAACTCAAAAAGCTAGAACTTGGTATCGACAAACAGCTAGAAAAACTACTAGAGGTGCAGCACCTGGTGCAATCATGAGAGGTGGAGATACTCTAAGAAATAGAGTAGGATTAGGGAGGATGTATTCATTCTTTTATGATCCTAAGCATAAAAAGACATTACCTTATTATGATACATTCCCTTTAATTTTTCCATTTGCTACTACTACCGATGGATTTATGGGAATCAACATGCACTATCTTCCGTTAAGGTTAAGAGCAAATTTAATGGATCAAATCTATGATCTTGCATCAAATGATAGGTATGATGATAGCACAAGATTGAAGTTAACTTATAGCACTTTAAAAGCTGCTTCAAAAATATATCACCCTACAGTAAAACGATATCTAAAAAGTCATGTAAAATCTAGATTTTTATTGATTCCATCATCAGACTGGGATATAGCTTTATTTCTGCCAACTGAACGATTTGAGAAAGCAAGTAAATCTGAAGTTTGGAGAGATGCTAGGAGAAAACCATAATGGGTAGACAATTTAATATTAATAATTTTCAAGCTGAAGTTATTAATGGAAAACGACTTGCTCGAACTGAAATGTTCGAAGTTCTTGTTTCTCCTCCATCAATAAGTTTCGTCATGAGTCCTACAAATAGAGGTATTCCAATGAGGGCATTGGCTGTTAATTTGCCTTCTAGAAGTATTCAAACAACTGACCACAAATATCATGGGCCACTCAGAAAAGTACCATATAGTACAATGGCTGGAGAAATAAGCTTAACTGTTTTATTGTCTCCTGATTATTCTGAAAGAGATTTATTTTATGAATGGCAAGAATTAGCAGTTGGAGCTGGTCAGCGGACAAATTCAGGTGGAAATTACGCTAGAGGAATGTGGAACACTGTAAATTATTATAGTGATATTATTGGAACTATGGAAATAACTACTTTTGATGGTGATGGAGAACCCACACATAAAACAACATTAAGAGAATGTTATCCATTAGGCGTTAATGAAGTAGCTTTAAGTTGGGGTGAAGTTGGATTGGCACAACTTAATGTTACAATGTATTCTTATACGTTTACAACAGAAAAATTAGGAATGACGGGCGATATTGATTTCGCTTAAACTTACAGGAGAAAATTAAATTATGGCTTTACCGAGGATTGATAGCCCAATCTTCAATGCGGAACTTCCAAGTGGTTTGACAGTACAATATAGACCATTCAGAGTTAAAGAAGAAAAACTACTTCTTATGGCTCAAGAAGATAAAGAGAATACTGATAATATGGTTCAGGCCGTACGTCAGGTGATTGGAAATTGTGTAATTGATGAAGGGGTAGAAATAGAAAAACTACCGTCATTTGATTTGGAGTATCTATATGCTGCAATTAGATGTCGGTCAGTTGGAGAAGAAGTCGAAATATATTATAAACATGTGGATGGAAAGAACCTATCTGGACAAGATTGCGATCATACACAGGCTGTAAAAGTAAACTTGGAAGATATTGAAGTAATAAAGGATCCAAACCATACCAATACTGTTAAATTAAATGATCAATATGGAGTTCGACTTAGATATCCAACTATTGAAATGATACAAAAGGTTAATACTGTTGACGCATATCAGGCAATATTAGATCTCGTTGTACAATGTATTGACTGTGTATATAGTGAAGATGAAATGTTTGAACCTGATACTATTGAGGAAGCAAGAGATTTTCTAGATACATTATCAAAAGAACATGTTGAAGGAATGCAAACCTTTTTTGAAACTATGCCAAAGAACGTTATTAATATTAAATATAAATGTGAAAAGTGCGGTGAGGAGGAAGAGTTTAAGATTGAGGGGCTAGCGGATTTTTTCTAATATCCCTCTCTCATAATACTCTCGAGAACTACTACAAAATTGTATTTTCTTTGGCACAGCATCATAATTGGAGTATAAGTGAAATAGAAAATATGATTCCATGGGAGAGGGAAATCTACGTAGCATTACTCCGTCAATGGTTAGAAGAACAACAAAAAGAAGTAAATAGGAAACAGCACCATGGCTAAAGACGAAACAGTTGGTCCAATTAAAGGGGTTACTGCCAAACGCGAGGTTAGCGGTATTGACCTTGCAATGGATAACCAACTCAAGTTTCTGAGGCAACAGCAAAAAGCTCAAGATAAAGCTTTGAAAGAGACCTTGAGTGAAAAGATGGTCGAATCTGTTGTTGATGCAGTACCACTTATAACTGGTCTTGGCTTATTAAAAGCAACTGATTCTCCACTTCTAGCCTTGGGTGGCGCATATTTTTCTGATAAATTAAAAGATGCAGTAGCAGAAAAACGTGCACGTGTGAAGAAAGAAAAAGATGAAATAAGACAACGGCGTATGGCTGCTAGAATATTAGTAGAAAGAAAGAAGCTTGCCGGTGAACAACTCGATGAAGCAACAGTTATGCAGCAAATCGAGGAGAATAGACTTAAACAAGCAGAAGATAATTTGGAAGAAGAACAGACTCAGCTTTTAAGAGAAATGGGTCTTATAGATGATAAAGAAAAGTCTGAAGATACAGAGAAAGAGGCAGTTGATAAAAGAAAAGAAAATGCCGATAAAGAAGCTGAACTTCTTGCTCAAAAAGAAAATAGTCTATTAAACCCACAAGATACATCAGCCCAATTTGAAAGGGGTGATATTGGGGATATGGATAGAGCGCAGATGACAGAACATCTTCGCAATATAAGCGACACTGCTAAAGAAGCACTTGGAATACAAGTTTCAGGTAAAGATAGAGCCATTACTGATTCTCAAGGAATGTTACAATCTAATGTAGCTATGAGAGATTTACTTGAGCAACATCTAGATAATCTAGAAGAAATGAATACCAATATTGATCGTCAAGCTGATATAGCTAACAAAGATTCAATAAAAGCTGGTATTGATAGACAACGTCAATTAGAAGCTCAAAGAGAAGCAGCAAGAAGTGGTGGTGATAGTGCTGCAGGTGCTGGACCTACTGGAAAACAAAAAGTTGATAAAGGTGGTAAAGGCGGCGGAGGTCGTGGTGGAAAAATAGGTGGACTGGTTGGTAAACTATTTGGTGGTCTTGGCCGAGGTCTTGGCGCATTAATTTCTGGCTTTATTATGGCGCTTGGCAATCCAATGATGATTAAAGCTGCCGCTATTTTTGCTATTGTGATGCCAATGATTGGTGTAGGGTTAGGTGGCTTTGTTGCTGCATTTGGTAAATTAGCATCATTTGGTATAGATGCTATAGCAAAAACTATGCCAGCATTAGCTAATGGTCTTAAAACATTAGAAGCATTAGATGGTAATAAGCTTTCAGCTGCTGCTAGTTCATTTGGAGATGTTGGGTATGGATTAGGCGAACTCAGTCTTGCAACTTTATTTACAGGTGATGCGAGTAAAGGAGCTGAAGGATTACCAAAACTTTCTAGTGCATTAAAAACTTTTGAAGAATTAAATCCAGAACAACTTTCTAAAGTTGGCCCGGCAATGGGTGCACTTGGTAAAGGACTTGCTGGTGGTGGTATTGGTGCATTTATATCTCAACTTGCTGATCCAACACAACTTGTTAGTCTTGCCGGTGCAGTTGATAAATTTGCAAATCTAAATGGAGATAATTTAGCTAAAGTTGGTCCGGCTATGAATCAACTTGGTCAAGGTTTAAAATCTGCTGGTATTGCTGGATTTATATCTGGAATTACTGAAAAACTTGGTATGGATCCAAGTGCAATATTTACAAATGTTGTAAATGGAATCAACAAATTTGCAGTTATAGATGTTGATAGACTTGTTAAAATAGCACCGGCTATGGAATCTCTTGGTAAAGGTATGAAGGACTTTGCTGGAGCTGGCATGACTGAGGTCTGGTCTGGTCTAGCTAAAAGTTTCATGGGATTGTTTACAAAAGAAAGAGATCCAATTCAAGAAATTAGAAAATTTGAAGTATTAGGAAGTCCAGAAACTTCTGCAGCCTTAACTGCAGCAGGAAATAATATTTCTATCTTTGGTAAAGCTATGAATGAAATCAAAGGCTTAGTTGATTTAGAGAGCATGAATCTAGAAAAGATGGATGAGAATGTTATGGAACCACTTGGAAAGATGGCAGAAAGGTTCGGTAAATTACCTCCTCATACAGCAACTTCAATACTAAGAACTATTAGATCACTTCACCAATTACAAGGCCTTGAAAAATTAGGGTATGCAGAAATTGGTACTGGAATGCCCAAGCTTGGTGCAGGATTTGACGAATTTGCAGACTATCTAGATGATGGAGAACCTAAAGATATTGAAGAAGCTTCTAAAGCAATTGCGCATTTTGCAGAAGCCATTCAAAAAGGTAATATGGCAGCTAGATTAGCTGGGCCAGCAGGTGATCAAGCAGAAGCTGGAGCAGCAGTTCAAGGAGCGTCTCAAGGAATTCAAATTATGAATATGCAAGGAAACTTTACTCTTGAAGATGCATCCATTGTTAAAATTGTACAAGGTATGGCTTCAGCAGTTCCAGGTGGTGGTAGTACTACTGTTAATAATCAAACAGTACAATCAAGTGGATCTATGCAAATTAGAGCTGGAAACGCATCTACTCTTGCTAAAAAGAGTTATTTGAATAGGCGAGGTTTCTAACAAAAAAATAGGCGACCCGTAGATCGCCTATTTTCCAACCCGAGCTCACGGGTTCTCCTTTCGGTATATACTAGTCGTAATTGACTAAGCAGAATTCGCGAGTTTCTGGAAATAATCCAAATCGTCGTCCTGATTCTCCACCGGTTTTTCTACCACCGGAGCTTCTTTTTCCGATGGAGCTGAGAAATTTGGAGTAAAAGGAGCAACATCCTCAATTTCATCTGCTTGGGTAGTATCTACGCCTTCACCCAAAACTCGATATAGTTTTGTCTTAAGTTCAGCGTAGGATTTGAAGTTCTTGAGATCCAGAAACTCTGCTAGAGAATGTTCTGACTTCCACAAGGCCTCCAACTTATCATCGTCATCCATGATAGCCGTAGGAGCATCAAACTCCGACTTATCATAGTTGCGATAACCTTCCACATTTCGAATCTTCAGTTTAAGATTGGCACCTTCCCATAGATCAAATGGGTTTACAGGATCCTCATCTTCAAACTCCGGGTTCATCATATCATTAAGCTTATCAAAGATCTTCTTGCCATATTTGTACAAGTAGACTTGACCTTCTTTTTCAGGATGAGCCGGATCCTTAACAATAAGGATATTCGAAACATAATTTAATCGCCGTTTCTGTTTCCGGGCCTGATCTTTACCGGCATCATCTCCACGATTCCAAAGACTGGAATTGTATTCAGAAACCGGGTCATCTTTACCGAGAGTCGTAAGAGAATTCTCGATATACCAGCCTCCTGGTCCTTGAAAACCATGAGAGAACATTCGTACCCAAGGAAGATCTTCTCCTTGAGGTGCAGGAAGGAACCGGATAACAGCATAGCCATTGCCAGCCTTATCAACTTCGGGCTTCCAAAACCGATCGTCGTCTGATCGACCACCAGTGTTTTGAAGCTTATTGGTTTCTTCTAGGATTTTCTCGTAAGTTGATTTACGAGCGCGCTTGAGTTCAGCAAAAGATGTCGTCATATCTGTATATCTCCTTTGTATGCGATGTATGTTTGCTTGTCCACATAATTCATAATATAATAGTATTATAATCTATTTATACCGAAATGTAAATAAAAAATGTGAGTTCTTATTAAAGGATTATTCTTTCCAATTTACTAAATAATCCTTAGGCGAATAATTGTGTTTATTATCTTCTGTAATAATATCTCCTTCAGAAGTAATTGCAATAGCTCTTGGTTTATATGATGAATCTGTTCTTGTAAGTCTTTGGGCTCTATCTAAACTTACATATTTCTGATGACCAAATGCATATTCAGCATCTTTAGTAAAATTATAGATCATGTTTCTCATGTCTTTTTTACAAGTCAAATAGAAATCTTCATCATCATGAGCATTTTCATTTTCCCATGGAGCTGTTGCAGTTAAATCATTCCAAGCCCAGAATGGCCAAAGGGTTCCATCTTTTCTTTTATGATGTTCCCTAATCATCCACTTTTCTATCCATGGGTCTGTATAGAATGGTAAACAATTAGACATATCTATCTTATCTCCAGGAAAGTCAGATATAAATCTAAACATTCTAAGAGCAAATCTAGATTCTCTTTGAATTTCTAAACGTTCAAAAAGCCATTCAGTATCTAATAATTTATCATGATCAGTAATATATAATGCGCCACCAGTATACTGATCTATTTCTCCACACCAACTCCAAATATGTTTATCAGCTTTAGCCATAGAATATAACGACATATCGTTATCTATTTCATAATCTATATTTCCTTTGATTACTTTATTAAAATAGTCTTCATATTCAGTGCCACCACCAATTAATATTCTTAATTGTTTTGGACATACTTCTACTAAAGCACATAATGCTGCAGTGCTATCAATTCCACCTGACCAGAAGAAATCAATAGTTTTTCCATGAGAGGCTAATGATTCTGCGGCTTTAATGAATATTTCATCTGTCGTTAGATTTTGAACTTCCGGCCATTGTTTATATTCAATCCATGGCATATGCTCAGTGGATGTCCTATAAGTATATTGTTTATCATGGCTCCTATGAGCCAATAAGCCAGCCCCTTGACCTGGAGCAGGCCAACCGGACCAACGTGATCCAGATGTTTTGAAGAATTCTTTTTCTTCTTCATTACCCTTTTTGAAGATCTTAATAATATCTTGAGCACCATACTTTTTAAGTTGTTTAGTTTCAAACATATCTCGAATTTGATCATCATCATATCCAAAATACTTAAAAGTTTCGTGTCTTATATGATTAGTCCACCATGGGGTTCTATGTACAATAGACTTTACCAATACTTATCACTTTCTACAGTTAATTCCTCATAAGAGGTATATGTTGGAACCTGTTTAAATACAGGATCTTCATCACATCGTTGTTTTCTAAGCTGATCAAGTCTATGTTCCATCCAATGAATGGATGTATGAATATGACCAGTATCATGTGGCTGTAATTGGCTTTTTGCGTATTCTATTTCGGATAAAAGTACATCTATTCTATCATTAATTGTTATCATCAAATTCTTCTCGCATGATCCTAGCATATTTGCGCTTATCAATATTGAGAAATGGTGTATAATTCTTAATTAACGCAATAGTATCATTCCATAAAATATCATCTAAGTTCCAATTCATTGGAGCAATACTATTAAATATGCACATTGTTTCTAGTAAAATCCTATTACCAAGATATTCTTTTAGAATAATAGGATGGCTGCTATTCCCGCTATACACACTAGGAAAAGACCCCAGCCCAGCAATATGCTTAACGTCTTCTCGAAAGCGGTAGCTAATTGAATCGATTTTCTTCGTCCATTCTTTATAGACTTCATTTGCGTTATCTCCAGTAAGTGAACCTGACCACGATCCTGAATCTTTAACAAAATTTGCAACAAAGAAATTTACAAGTTCGTCCTTGTATTTTCTTTCTATTTTAGCAAAGAAAAATCTATCCTTTCTTTTAAGAAAGGAGGTTTCGTTAACTTTCATCTTACCGTTATATTTAATATAATCGTAAGACCCAGTAAAATGAGCGCGTAAAGCTACATAAACTTTATACGCTTTATATCCTTCGTAATCATTCATACGCCTGGTAGCGAACAGATCTTTTCCTTCAATAGATTAAGATCGCTTGCCTCTAATTCTATTGATTGACGAATTTTATTCTTTTTAGATGAGAGTAATTTTGCTGCAGATTCAATTTCTAAATTATTTTCCTCGCAATATAATACCACGGCATCCATATACGAACATTTTTTTTCTTTGACAAATTGCTCTATAACTTGAGCAAATGACGCTTGACTTAACACGTTTATTTCCTTCATGCCAGACCACCAACAGTCTGACGAATAATATCGTCTGAAAGTGGCTCTGGATAATATAATTCAAAAGCTAAAGTATCATCTTCAGCTTCAAAAGAATGGTACTCACCGGGTTTAACGGTAGTCCATTCTCCATGACCAAGAATAGTTTCATCAATAAGATCATAATCATTCTTATGAACTTTGATTTTTAACTTTCCTGATGTTACGTAAAATAAATTCCATTTGAAATCATGTTTATGAGTAGAGCAATATCCACCAGCACCAACAAAAATCCTATGAAATTCAATAAAGGGGTTCTTGAAAATTAATTCAGTTTGACCCCATACTTTTCCTGCTTTCATTTAAATCTCCCAATAGATCATCAAACATTTCAAAGGTTAACATATTAGGACCGTCTGATGGAGCATTATCCGGATCATTATGAACTTCAGCAAACAAAGCATTAATTCCTACGGCCATTGCAGCTCTTGCTAAAACAGGAGCGAACTCACGATTTCCACTGGAGCTGTCACCACTGCCACCAGGACGTTGGACACTATGAGTACAGTCGAAACAAATAGGGACGTCATAATCTTTCATCACTTCCAAGCCAGTCATATCTACTACTAAATTATTATAACCAAATGATGTACCACGTTCAGTTAACATGATATTAGCATCTGGATTAATTAATTTAGCTTTGTCTACAATATGTCTGGCATCATAAGGAGACAAGAATTGACCCTTTTTAATATTCACGGGACAATTAGTTAAAATACAAGTTTGGATTAAATCAGTTTGTCTACAAAGAAAGGCTGGGATCTGGAGGACGTCGACGAGGTCTCCAAGTACTTCTGCTTGCCATCCTTCGTGTATGTCGGTAAGGATTTCGATATCATACTTTGACTTAAGGTCCGCGAATGCGTATGTTGCTGCGTCGAATCCTTGTCCGCGGAAGCCTTTGCCGCTGGTTCGATTCGCCTTATCGAAAGAGGTCTTATAGATGAAATTCGCATCATACTTCTCGCATATATTTCCAAGTTCTAAGACCATATCTTCGGCATGATTAAATCCCTCAAATACACATGGTCCTGCTATAATATTTAATTTACTCTCCGGAAGAGCTTGCCACCATTTCGAGCGGGTCATCATGTATAAGTTCCTTACTCACCTTGTCACGTTTGCGACCTTCTTCATCATAATAGAAATCTTCTTCAAAATTAGTTTCTTGAAGAAAATTACGATCAGCATTTCTAACTTTATTTCCTTTAGAAATTCTTCCCATTAATATTTCCACGTATAAAAGATGTGGTCCTCTATTTTTGCAACACGGGTTTTAGTTCTAGCCCATGCAGGTTTAACATAATATGCATGATAGAAAACAGCGCCAGATGTAAAGTCAAATGTTTCTTTTTCATAAACATGCAATGCTATTTTTAATGCAATTTGATACGCGGTTTCATCTCGTATCTTATCGGATTTTCCATCGCAATACCAACTAAATTGACAGCGATGTTTGACTGGATAGAAAATATTCTTATCTTTCCAGCTTGGTCTAACAGGACCCTGATAAACTACTTGGCAATATGAGCCTGGAAACCTTTTATCAACAACCCTATTACGAGTCACCAATGCTACAGCTAATTGACCAGCTAAACTTTGACTTCTAGCTTCATGGTATATATTCACTGCTAAACATTGAACTTCTCTTTCTTTACTCAGCTCTGTAACATCAGCTGATTCATCAGCTACAGAAACGCTTTGAGTCATAAGAAAAAAGGCAGCAACGCCCATAACAATATTTTTCATCATATTAACATTATATATCAATTTAGAGCTTAAGTAAACAGTTAATTCATATTCTTATTAAACGAATTAACAAATAAACCCCATTGTTTGTTTATCGATATACATTATCAGATAGCTGTATGTTAGATAATTCCATGCACCCACTATTGTTTCAATCATTATCCACCACCTTGTAGTTTTGATAAAGGATTCTTTAACGCTTTATTTATCTTGTCGTTTGTATCCTTTTCAAGAGTCTTCATCTTATTAGACAACGTATCATCTAGATTATCCATCCGTGTTTGAATACGTTCTCTAATCTTATCATTACGATCATTCTCTTTGTCAATCATCTTACGTGTATCATCTTGAATAGCTTTAACACGTCTATCAATTGACTCAACTATTTTTTCTGTGCGTACAATTTCAGCTTTCAGATCGTGTTTGATCTCTCTAGCTTCATCTCTTGTCGCAGTTGCAGAATCTTCGATTACCTTCTCAATCTTCTGTAACGCATCCATATCTGTGCGTAATATTGATAACCTCTTATCAAATTTTGATAAGTCTGGTGCTACATATTTTTCTATCTTCTCACGCATATCCATGTAGTCTTTATAAAATTCGAATCCTGCATAAAGACCGCCGCCGAGTGTCGACAATGCTGTAATAATTACGAATATTTTTCCACCTCGAAATTTAACACCGGCAAACTCAACTTCCGTTTTGCCGTCGCTAGACATTTTAAGAACTCCTTATCTATACTGCAAATCCACCAACGAATTATGACCTATATTAGAGTCATTGAATAGAAAACCGCCAAGAACATTATCTTGAATGACTCCACCTGGAATAGTCGTTGGTTTATAAAATTGAGCAGCATCTTTTAATACTATTCCTTGATTGAAAAAAGTTTTGGTATCTCCAAGAACTTGCATTACAACTAAAGTTTTTGCTTGGTTGACATTTGAGTATTTACCCTTGTCACCCATCTTCTTTAAAATCTTTTTAGCCGCCTTTTCCTGTTGTTTCTTCTTTGCAACTTTCTTTTGTTTCGGAGTTTGCTTTTTAACAACTTTCTTTGGTTTAACTGTAGCCTTCACCTTTGCTTTAGGTTTGGCTGCAACAGGTTTTGGTTCTGTCTTTTCTTCAGTTTTAGGTTTAGCTTCAGCTACTTTAGCTTCTTCCGGTTCTGATGAATCTTCACTAGCATTTTCTGCGCTAGGTTGCTCTCCGCTTCCTGCTTCAGTCTCTGAAACTGGGCCTTCCTGAGAGCTTGATCCACCAGCCGTTTCTTGTGATTCCGGAGCAGGCGTTTCCATATCCACCGATTCGGATCCTGCATTTGAGATCTCCGTTTCTATCTCTACCTCAACAGTAGCTTCTGCAGAAGCCACTTCAGGAGTCGGTGTTGGTGTCTGAACCTCAATAGTAGGAGGTGCAATTTCAGCAGTTGGTATTTCTAAATTCATTTCTGCCTCGACTGACTCAAAACTAACTTGAGCTGTTGGAGGCTCTTGTACATGTGGTGTTATTTCAATTTCTCCCGTTGGGCCAGGTCCAACATCATTGTTTTCGAAAATGTCGTTAACGACGTCTATTGTTTCTTGGTCTGTAATTCCTAATGCTACAAATTGTTCTACCGTAGTTATAGTCTCAGTTACGATAGTATTCACAACATTATATAATACATTAATAGTAACATCATCGAATAAAGGTCCAATGGCTAAGTTTATATCTCTACCACCAACTTCAACTACTAAAGTTGTTAGGCCACCGGCAAAATCAAATCCACCAGAATGAGTTGTAAGTCCAGCTCCTATAGCTCCAGTTTCTGATAATACATCTGTTCCAGAAAATTTGACTGTAGTACCGTCCGTACCTTTCATATGCATATAAATTCTGTCTTGAGCATCTTGTTTGTCTACTTTAATTGTATATGTAGCCCTGCCACCTCTAGAGCCAACTCCCAGATCTGATATATCAATTGTTTGTATAAACGTAGTGCCCATGCCCGGAACACCAGATGCACTAGTATTATTTCCTGATCCAGTTATCATAGCACATTTATCTACCCCTAGACCTTTACAATTACTTCCCGTTGGCAATGAAGCTGGTCCTTGACCACCCCAGTCAGATGACATGTCTCCACCAAACCTTTGATTCCTACCCATGGCTTTAACCTTATCATCGGTCAATAGATCACCAGTATCTTCATTGGTTACTGTTGTTGTAGTCGTAGTTGTTGTAGTGGTAGTTGTGGTGGTTGTACCAGTTCCATCAGTCTCTGTAGTTTCAACTATTGATTCATCAGTCTCTACAGTGACACCTGGCTGACATAATCCAGAAACAGTTGATGGGCAGGGTGGCGATTGAGGTGGAGATTCAGCTCTAGAAGAATAAGGGAACACCAAAGAAAGCGCCAGCAATACCAACAAGAATCCCAACGCCATTGATCCAACCGAAGCTAGATGGCGGGCTTTCTGTATCTTCTTCTGCGTAATCGTCTTCGATATCATCATAACTTAATCCGTCTGATCCGGATCCGTTATCGATGTCTCGCTCTCCTCCTCCATCGAGTTCGAATTCGTCAACTTTTTTTTTAGAGTTTTTTGCCCAGAAGGAGCATCATTGAGATTATCTTCCCAAGCTTCTAGAGCATCTTTTCCGATTTTACCTTTGTATGGACAAGGTGTTCCTGCCATAACCATGGCATCAAATACTCTAGGATCTTGGCATAGAGTACTAACAGCTGCAACCTTCATTCCCATACCATATAGGGAACGGGCAAGCTTAATTCTTTCACAGTTTTCATCTGTGATAGTAATGCCTGAGGCAAAACCTAAAATTTGTGTTTGAATAGCCGCACTTGCTGCTGATTTACATACGTCCGAATTGTTTATAACCACTCCAGGTGCACTAGCTGTCGGCGGGGCTTTATCCGTCACGACAGTAGAAGAAACCGTATTTGTGTCAGCTGCAAATATCTTAGTAGGACTTAGAAGTACGGCCATCGCCAATAACGCAATGACTATCCTCATATGTGCATTCTCCATTGAGAGAGCTTCTAAATCATAATATTGTCTTCTCTTATATCACTCTTAACTATTTATAAGAGTCAAAGGCCTTGATTGCAATTATTTATAAAGAAAAGGGCCGCCGAAGCGACCCTTTCCAATCTACTGAAACTTCCTGCCGGGGGCTTTAGGCAGCTTCAGCAAATTCTACTGCAGTTTCAAGAGCTTTAATCTTGTTCTTGCGGTTAGCACCGAACCAAGCCGAAGTCATCCGTGTATCAGCCGAACGACCCATAACGTGGTCAGTCATGTATGTAACCGTATTAAAAGCCTGCCAGAATGTTCCCTTAGCAAACTCACTACCAGGCTGCTCTTCAATAACCTCTAGGGCAGTCTGGTGGTTCCGAGAGAACAGATCTTCCGGAGCTTCTACATCTTCGATCGTCTTCTTTGTGGAGGACGGGAAGATCGTACCGAAGTACCCATCGAGGGAATCCTTAGTGAACCGCTTGGAACCCAAGAATTCAGCAACCTCTTTGTAGGTATCCAGCTTCTCTTTCGAAACACCCAACATCTCTTTAACATGATCACCATCGAACTCTTGACGGTGATTAACCCGAACTGCACCAGTAGCCGTAGAGGTATGCAGCGCATAAGAGAGAGTGTTATTGCATACAACTCGGATTGGAGTTGATTGAACACCGATCGACTTACCGAATTTGTGAGGATTGGTGAAGAGCAGATACTCGTCGACTTCATCGCCACCGAAGAGATCGAAACCGTTCTTGGTCTTGGCTAACGCCCAAACCATACGACCGTTTTCAAGAGATCCAGCAGTGTGCATCTCCATATCACCGGCAGTGATAAAATCATTGAAGAAAGCGAAAGCTTCAGAGTTCTGAAGAGGATTCCATTCTGAGGAAACCATATCCAGGAAGGAACCGTCGCTCGTACGAACGAGTGCCTTTTTATTAGAAGCGCGTTTCCGCTCTCCATTGTTACCCTCGTAGGTAACATCCCGCTTCTCAACGTTCCAGTCGAGTTCAGCAGCTTCGAGCATTTGCTCCGGTGTTAGATCAGGAATGACCTTTTTACCGAGACCGTGCCAGGGAACTTCCCCTGCGTATGCCATTGTTTCTACTTGATGTGCCATGATGTTGCTCCTTTTCAAAATTTCATCATATATACATTCTACCATACTTTTGATAAAATGTAAAGGATTAATTTCACTTTATGTGAAATTATTTTCGCTCCCTGCAGATGACGTTAACATCTGCATCGATCGCATCTAAGAGATTGGGATAAAGATCTTCGATCTTTTCTAGTACCGCAGTCCGCTCTTCAGCAGTCATACGAGCAAAGCGCTCGGCGGTGTCGGCTATAAGCCAAGATTGTTCCATTTGCAGCTCCGTTATCATCATTATATATCTATTCTACCATATATCTATATATTTGTAAACGTTTTTTTGCACTAAAATATCCAATGATTTCAATGGCTTGTGATTTTTTTTATAAGCCATTGATTTCATTAATCTTTTTAAGTGAATTTTTTTTCACTCGGAGTGAAATTAATCGTTTACATTTTAGGAGATATATGGTAGAATAGATATACGATGAACAAAAGGAACATCAAAATGGCCTACCAATTTACCCTCTACCCCAACCCAGAGTTCAACTTCAACCTACTCCCTCAGTTCTCTTCGGAGCACGGGGTTTCATATCATATCAACAAGGGTAATACTATAACCTTCTCTTCTAACAATCTTGACACCCTCGACGAGGTTTCAGACCAACTCTCATTCCTCACTCAAACTCCCATCTCATAATTAATTTCAAAAAAAGTGAAATTAATCGTTTACATTTGCTTGTTTTTATGGTAGAATGTATATATGATGAACAAAAGGAAAATCGAAATGAGTGGTTCTTTTAAGCCAGCGACACACGTTCTGTATCGGACAGACTTCGCAGATGAGCGTTTCTGGAATTATATTCTAGAGGCTCACGGTATTGAGACGTCAGAGGAAGACGGAATTCAGTACGATGAGCTCACTATCCGGGCTAAAGTGGAGACCGTAGAATGAAGGTCTACGTAGACATGGATGGAGTGATCGCAGACTTCTTTACGGAGCTCGCTGATCACTACGGAGTTACCCATTGGAAGAATCTCCCTGATAAAGATGCCTCTGTCAAGGCTCTAAAAGGGACTGACTTCTTTGGAAGACTCCCTAAGTTTGATACGTCAGATGAACTGATTGATTATGTCGATCATCTGACTGCTGGAGATTGGTCCATTCTTTCTAGTCCTCTCAGAGATGACCACGATAACAGTGGCTTCTGGAAGAGGCATTGGTTAGAAAAGAACGACTATCATCCTCAAGAAGCCATCTTTGCTGGATACAAGGCAAAGTATGCTGTCAACAAGGATGGAAGTCCAAACATTCTGATCGATGACAGACCCAAGAACATTGATGCTTGGGTTGCTAAGGGTGGAATTGGAATTCGCTATCAGGCTCTAGAGTCTTCCCTTGATGATCTCAAGGATGCTCTTTCTGAAGCGTATCTTGGAATTAACACAACTGACTTGGAGGTCGTTATATGAGTGCACGTAAACATAGTCCAGAGCAAATCGCTGCTTGGGCCAAGGATTGGGGTATCCCAGGATATGACCATCTTGATCCAGTAAAGCGAGAAGCCCATCGCCAAGAGGCGATTAAGCGAGCCAATAATCCAAATTATCGGCCGCCTAGGTCTAAATTCCGAAAGCAAAATCGCCGGAGGAATAAATAGATTGTTACGTTGAAGAGGAGCGAACGCTAAACAGGACTCGGGGGCAGTACCCGACGCCTCCACCACAAGCAGATCAGTAAATATCTGGGCGTGAGTTAGATGCGGGGAAGTTAGCTACGGACCCAACACTTCTAACCTCGAAGAAATACAGTTGACTTTTGGTGTGCACACCGCGGTCTGGAACTGGTCTGTTTTTGATGGGGGCGATATAGGATCGACTGGTAGTCAATAGCGAATTAGAGTAACACGGTTGACCGCGTAATAGGTCAAACACTACAAATGCAAACGATAACTTTGCACATGATGATTTCGCCCTCGCGGCTTAATTAATCGGGGTCCGGAGGTACCTGGCAACAGAAACCTCCAACTTTTTTTTGAGGAGCTGGAAATGTATCGAGTCAAAGTCTTCTTGGAAGAGGACTATCATGATTGGGTATGGTTGGTTGACCCATTAACCGGTAGAGTAGAAGAGTATAAAGACAAAAAAGACGCCGATAAGGCGTCTAAAATGTTTCGTTCTGCTGTACCTGTTAGTGCTACTACGGACCTGCAACCCACAGTATAAATGCTACACATAGTGCTAGGAAAACGAGTGAGGCTATAAGTTTAGCCCATTCACTAGCTGGCGGCACTATAGTATCTCCTTGTTGATAAATTGGCTGTAGTCAACACTATCAGTACTCCTAATAATATCCCCATCACTACAAATAGCAATCACTGTACTTTCTTGAGTAGGATTAACTACGTTTCCTTCAACAGTTACATCCGTTCCAGGACGAATAGTAAATGTATTGTCTGAAGCATAATTATCACACCATGTATTTGCAGAAGTCTGATGAGTCGTATTTGACTCTCCGTAGTGGACGCATTTTTTCATACCACCTCGAACATCGTTATCTGGCATATCTGCTCCAGATGAACTAAGTCCAATAATTCTTTTTTCTACTTCACTTCCATAAAAATCATACCAACGACTGTTGACAATATCTCCAGTAGCTATTTTGCTAGTCATGCAGAATTGCGTATAATTTTGACCAAAACGGATCTTCCTATAATAAGTATTCCAAGGTGATTGATCTGAATTATGGTATCCATGACCAAACACAACTACATCATCTGTAGATATATTATCAGAGCTAGCTCCATTATCATTTAATTTTGTATAAGAAGCAGCTCCACTTCTGCGTTTCGAAGGAGCACCATAATGCATTGGTACAATCTTAACATTAAACTTCTTTGAAGCTTTTAGTATACTTGAGATTGTACCTTCATCTCCAGTAGCATTATTATTTGCTAATCGACCATGAGTCCAGACTGTAAGATTTGAAAGCGAGTTATTAGAAGCTGGATGATTCATCGCATATTTAATAGCTCCAAGAGCAGCCATTTGAGGAAGATTCGGTCTTGATAGAAGGAAATGAACCTTTCTACCTTGATTAACTACTTCATATGCACGACTCAACATTGTATTAGCAAAAGGAATTGACCTATTAGCATATGTAGTTTCGGCTTCACGATCAGCGACTAGTAATTGGTTTGGTGTAGTATGTACTATATTATTTGCGGTATGCAATCTGTCAATAGCACAAGTGATATTATATGTATTTGCAATTGCGTCATGTTCAGCCAACTTGGTATTAAACGAAGCCAATTGACTATCAGTCAAAACTGAACTAGCTGCCTCAGCCACTTTAGTCATAAAAGCTGGTGTGTAGAAAACGACTGAATTAGTTGCCATGGTGATCTCCTTCGTACTATCTATTTATAACAAAATCAACGAAGGGAGTCCACGATTTTAAGTACTGATCGTTGATATTTTGTTGTGTCTCTAAATAACCCATATTAACTAAAGGTCTCCAATTGCCTCTTGAATTAATAACCGACATATGCCCGGCATTTACTCGAGTAGGCCTCGATAGACTAGCAGTTTTAACTTTGTTATCTCTATAATCTTCATCTCCAGCCATATTATAAATGTAATCCTTAGCTGGCTGTTTATAGGTTAACCAATTACCACCTTCTCTTACTTTCTTATTATGGTGACTGATTGACCACTGATGCAGTTCCGGAGCATTATAGAATGGATACCATTTATCTATAGGAAATGGGTTAGCAACATTAGCTTTAGCTATAGCCCTATAAACACAAAGATTCCATTTCAAACTATAATTTAACCACCAATATAAATCAAATATTGTTTTAACTTCAAAAGGACAATATTCAATTTGTTCTTCTAAATAGCTAATGAATACTTTCTTAATTCTAGATCCTGGATTTTGAAATATTAAATTCCTATGTGGACCCATTATACTATGAACTGCTGACTTCGGATTAGCAATTAATTCATCCCAAGACATAACATCTTTATATGACTTAACCATTGACTCTGGATCGTTTGCTAAAACCATAGAACCAAATATTTGATCTCCACATTCTCCAGATGTTACCAATGAATCTTCAAGAGATTGTGGTATCTGTTCAGCAAATAATTCTTGTTCAGTAACCTGCCTATTATCTTCAATATGCTTAACAAACTTTTCATAGAACTCTGGATATTCTAAAACACTTGTATCTGTATAGATAACTCGTATTCTCTTTTTCCAATCGTCACATACAGATATTAAAGCAGCTAAAGCACATGTAGAATCAATTCCCCCTGACCAAAGAACTGTTATAATATCATTTTCTTTTAATAAGCGATCCGCAATAATTTCGACTACATCATCATATTCAGGAGTATTATCTTTATATTCCGGAACTGGAAGAAAGTCAAATCCAAAATTTTTGAATTGATTATCTCGTACTCTATTAACTGGATTTAAACATACGATAAATGCACCAATGCAAAGTTGAGCTAAGAAAATATCAAGCTCATCTTCTTCACAATGATATAACATATTATCTGTGGTAGTCATATGCTTCATTGAATAGAATTGAATATCTCTATCCATCACCATCCCAACATAAGTCTGGTTTCTTCCGGAACCATGTCCATAGTAAAAGGGGGATCAAAAGTAGTTACTATTTGTACACTATGGACATTTTCTACATACCCTGCATGTCTTATATTATATACAATCTCATCTGCAAAAGGACAAAACGCGCTAGTCAATGTGTGAGTAATAGTAACCTCTTGTTCTCTTGCATTGATAGTAATATCATAGATTAAACCAAGATCGTATAGACTTGCAGAAGGTATCTCTGGGTCATATACATTCTTTAGATTTTCTATAATTAATTGCTTATCAATCAGATCTTCCATCACCACTCCAATTCAGTCTCCATACAATCATTCCACGTATTAAGGAATTTATAAAGAGCACCTACAGAAGCTATTTCAGCAATTTGATAATCTGTAAAATATTCTCTCATATCAGCCATAGTCTTATAACCTTTTATAAAATCAACAGCCGCATTATATCCTTCACTAGAACAAGCAAGATTCTTACCTTCTAATTCATCCCACATCTTTTTGGTATGGGCAGAACAATATGGAGAATAAATTGATACTTCTTGAGCTAATTTATATTTAAGAGCTCTTGTTATAGAGTCTTTAGTTTCAGCCATAACGGCAGCCATAAGAGATTTATATGCATCAAGAAGTTCTGGTTTTATATTAAGAGTTTTATGAGAGTTCGGAACAAATCCAAGGATTTCAGATTTCTCTAAGAAAGCTTTTTGCTTATCTCTATTTTTATTATCTTGATCACGCCAATTTCTTGTATCTGAATTTAGGTCATCTTCGAATCTATACATATAACCATTAGGCGGATTAACTAGGATTTCCCAGTAGTTCGAGTCCTGATCTACAATATAGATGAAGTAGGTACCATGCCCATGCGTTGGTTGCGTGATTTTTCTGATGCCATAATTTTCCGTAAGTGGTCGTATGGAGTCATACGCATTCATTACGTCCTCTTCATTCAGAACATCTATTCCAAAATGATGATGGCACTTATCTGCAATGATAGAACTCGGCGGTTCGTCATATACTTCTATCGCGCTAAAGCAAAAGTTACCACCCATTTTAAAAGATGCAGAATTATGAGACGTTTGAACATGCTCAAATCCAAACAATTCAGTAAGAAATCGAATCGTATACTGTAAATCAGAACATGGAATAGTTCCATGAGATAAAAATTGTAACCCGTTAATTTTAGACTCCAACTTGCATATCTCCATTTTCATCACGGTAAATATATCGGTTTTGATATACGCCATATCTAATTTCTGGCTGTGGTAATTGCATAGATGCATATTTATTTAGAGTATACACATCTTTGTTTCCGCTATAATCGTATATATAGTCTTTGAATGGTAACTTATAGTTAGCCCACTTATAATCTGGACACTTAACTTCTGCAGTATTATTCATAGACCAAGCTTCAAATATATCACAAAGAAAGAAATGTTCTATGGTTGGTTGAATTCTACCAGAAAACATTTCCATTCTATATTGAATGGTTTGCCACTTAAATACAAATGTGATCCACCACATGGCATCATAATTAGATTTGAATGGAGGCCCAGGCCAATAATCTAATGCGTGATATACTGGTTTCTTAAATTTATCTGGCCACATATAAAGTGGTTCAGGATTTTTCATAAAGCTTTCGAAATCTTCAGTAACTCCACCTCCAATATCATGATCATCCGTATTCATTTCAACTAAGATCTTACGGAAAGAAATAGTACCACACATTTGAGCACCACATTCTCCAGTAACTACTAGATAATCCGGCCCATCAAAATGCAACCACCTCAATGGATGATCTACTTTAATTCCGTCATCATGATTCAAACACTCATTATAAAAGTTTGGATTTTCCATGATAGAAGAATCAGCATACACAAACTTAAATGGTATATTATGTTTTAAAAAGGAACTGGCGATTGAAGTCGAATCCCAACCGCCAGACCATAGAAGAGCTATAGGTTTATCATATTGAGTTGACAGCTTACCAATCTCAATAGCTCTTTGTTTCATACAATATGCATAATCACCAGGATCATTTGGCATCGATGTTGGCAAAGGTCGTAATACCTCAGCTTCGAAGCCATGATCTAATCTTTCAGTTCTATCAATAAATCTACCGGTAAAATAATCAGTTAGCGGACGAACTGATTCTAAGTACCATAGGGCGCTTGGAATTATGTATTTCATAACCTTTTATAGCTGTTTTCTCACCCAAAGCTTTAATTTCCATATGACCAGTACTCGTCAAACAGGCCATGCCATTCTTGAATGCTTCTATAAGTGTGTATGATTTAGTATCGCGATTCCAAAGTAGAAATACCATAATTTGCTCATTACCCTGTGTTTCGACCATGCCTTGACCTAATAGGTTTTCCCCATGTGTTGAGCTAATCCCACCAAGAAGTTCAGTTACGTTTGAACATAGAACTGGCTTAGCAGTCATAACACTATTACCTTCTGGGAAAGGTTTGTTTAGATCTAATTTTGGCTGTTCAACTACAGGACCTTCAATCATTTCTATCTTTGACTCTGAGTCTTGTGTAGTCTTTAATTTCTGTGCTGTTACAGTATTACAAGCTGTCAGTAGTAACACCATAGCAGCGGCTACGGTGTATTTTGGCATCTATCTATCCTTATTTTCTCCGTGATACAATGCAATGGTAGACTCTAATCTACGTATATATTTATCTCTTTCGGAAATAAAAATCTGTGGATCTTCACCATCTACAGCAATTAATATTACAATTTGTTTTATTGGTACTCCATATCTTTCTTCAAACATAAGAGAGTAGCCAGTTGTCTGCAGATAATATCCTAAGACCCACTCTTCTTTCTTTGGTTTTCTAGATGTTTTAAAATCTATAATAGCCGGAATACCATTCCATTTAGCTACAAGATCAACCCGGCCGGCTACTCCAAGAGAATCAGAATATAAAGAAGCTTCTTGAGTATAGATATCGGATATATTATCTTCCATAATTGGCTTAATGGAATTAAACATAGCAAGTGCGTCTGGCATTGCACCATTAATACGTTCATTTGCTATAAATTTTTCGCATAGGGAATGAACATTAGTACCACGATTAGCTGCTTGCCGAGAAATTTTATTAGCAGCCTTTTCACCTACACGTTTTTTCCATTGTTCTATTCCATCACGTGATAATACAGATAGAACTGACGTCATAGATGGATAATGATTACCTTCTGGAGTTACATAAACTCTAGGAGATCCTTCTATAACTTCTAAATTAAAACCATCATATCCTTGTTGCCATAAGAACATCATTCAAGTACTCCACTATATTTCTTTCCATACTCTAAAATAAACTGTTTCTTTACAAACTTCTGAAGTGGCCTGTGTCGTACTTTACAACTAGTTGGGAAATACAACATGGCCATTGGTTCGTCCTTTTTGAAATGATAGGTCGCATCTCTCTTATCAAAAAATGTAAGTACATTTAATCCAAGTCCCCTTGTGTTGGAATGAAGTTTAACGACGCCCGGACAAACTTGATATGGTTGTTCCTTATAATATATAGGATCCATGAATATTAATTGGGCATCACCAGCCATAAGAAATGGCAATTCAAATTTGAAGACAAACTTATCTATATGAGATACCATTTGTTCGCTATTATGAGATACTAATTTTAATATTTCTTGAGAGCTTGGTACCTTCCAAGTGAACCCACCATCAGCAGTAGTTTCAACTAATATATCACATGGAAATTTAATTAGATAAGCATTAGCAAATAGGTCTCTAAAACCAGGACATGCTTTTACAGTAGTGAAAGCTTCAGCTTGCAATTTTTGTTGTTGAGTAAGACTAGACCAATAGTCTTTAACAGTGTTGAAGCCCCTTAGATAGAAAGACATGTCCTTCCACCATTGGGGCTTCTTTTTACTGCAAGGCGAGACTACTTCTTCAAAATCAATATCGTAGTCTTCGATATAATCATAATAAAATTTCACAATCTACATGTAGCCTTGGTTGGCCCTTTCAATAATATATTCCTTAACCATAGAACTTCTTACTATATCATTTGTGTAGAATTCTATAGGATCAAAGTTATTCATCTTAGTAATAATTTTCATGAAGCTTAGCAAATCATCTTTTTCTCTAGTAACAAAATCTGATTGTCTAAAATCTCCAGAGAATATGAGTTGAATATTCTCTCCCATTCTCGTAATTACTGAATCTAATTCATGAAAGTTCATGTTTTGACATTCATCAACTAACACAATACAATTATTTAAAGTGGTTCCTCTAATATAGGATGTGGAAATAAATTCTATAATTCCTTTAGCCCGTAAGATATCGTATGCATCTCCTCGGCCAAATAATTCAGAGCAAATTGCTTTATATGGAAGTTCGTATACTTTTGTTTTTTCTGTAACTGATCCTGGGAGGAAACCCATATCTCTTGTTGGAACTACAGATCTTACAATAACTAACTTATGCCTGTCCTCAAATCCGTCTAAAACATCTTTAAGAGCTAAATACATAGATAAAAATGTTTTGCCTGTTCCGGCCATACCATGTAGGAGCAAGTTTTGGCCGTGTAGATAACTATCTACCGCTCTTTCTTGAGCATTTGTTCGTGGTTCTATATTTCGTATGCGCAATTTAGAATTTTGTTTTACTCTACCTTTTGCCTTTCTTTGTCTTTTGTTAAGCTTAAGTACATTTTCAAAATCATCATAATCATAATCCAAGATTGCAGACTTGGCAGGCATGATTGAGCTCCTTATTTACTGGCTTGGTGTTTTTTCCTCCACTTATCAACGGCTTCCCGTGTTTTTGCAGCCTTCCCTCCTTTGTCTCCATACTTCGAAGCATGCGGAGAAGTCGGATGTGCTTCAGCAATCCGTTGCATATTTTCATTCCACCCGGCGTCGTTCTTAATTGAACCATGACCGCCGATTATATTAACTTGAGTTATAATTGATTTTACGTGTGGATGATCGTCTAAGAAAGCTAGTTTCTCATCGTATGACATTACCTCATCCCATTGATGATCGGTATGTGTATTAACAAACGTGTATGTTGGCATCATCATCTCATTTTTATTTATACGGAAGACCACCTAGCCAGCCCACTATACTTATTCTTTCACCACGAATTATAGGTGTAACCCTATGCATAATATATGATGGGAAGAATAACAAGGATCCTACCGTTAGTTTATCTAATGTTAATATCTGCTGTTGAGTAAATATCTCGAAGTCACCACCTTCTTCGGCATTCTGAAGGATTAATGAGAATGATATTTTCCTTAGTGATAATCTACCAGCTCCCATATCCATATGCCATTCATAATGGTGGTTATCTTCTCCTCTATAACGAGTATACTGCAATGGCTCGTTAAATCCTGGTAGTTCGCATCTCCATCGAAATGAATTTGCTTCTTGCGCTGCATGACCAACCTTTTCATAGAACCATCTATTTCCTGGATTAGGTCTAAGCCAATTGACATCGCATTCCCGTACAGCATGATCTATTGCAGCTTTGTCACCGTCTTTTCTAACAGTGGCTGGTTCATAATCAGGTAAAGCTAATTCAAAATTCTTAATTGCTTCTATTTCATCATCGCCAAAAATATCATAGGTACAATGAGTAGCCCAATCAGTTAAATAAGGAGCTCCAATTGGAAACCTAGCCGCGACATCAGTGGTCATATAATGATTGTCACTCAATACTTCCACTTAAAGCCTCCTCAAAATCTGAATAAAACATACCACGTATATTCTTTGGCTTTAGATATATGAAATCAAAAACTCCAGCTGGAAATACAAAGGTGAACTTAACATCTGGATTTTTATCAGCTACATATTCCAGATATCGAGTTCTACCATTAGAGTCATGTACAGTTGCTCTTGTTTCAGGAGTATAATTTTCAGTACCATCATACATATTAGATATAGATTGATTCCCTTTAACTAAGAAATCAAAACCCAATCCATAGATACTTTTATGGCCTTTCTTAATAGCTTCTAGAACGGCATTAATACCAGCATTAGATCTTGGTTTACCAGGATTGCATTCTGCTGGTTCCCACCTTTCTTCCATTGGAGGAAATAGGCATTGCTCCTCTGGGAAATCTGATTTAGTTATCTCTTCAATAATGCCATCATCAATAGCAACCAAATAGTCAGGTGTAAAGTCTCGGTATAAAGCATTACATCCGTAGATGATCCCGTTATCGTTGAGCTTACTAAGTTCGAAATCAGATCTTGAAGTTCCATTACCTATAACAAAAGCTGGTAGAAATTCGTACATTAGTCTACAAACCCTTCACCTCGTCTCCAATGATTAAATCGATGACAGAAGACAGCCCATAATAAATGTGATAACGTATCAGATTTGTACGTACCACTCTTAACTTTTAGCTCATACATTACCAGTCTGCCGCAAGCTTTGGAAACGCATCTTGAACTAAAGCTTTAGTAATACCTTTATAAGGCATCTTCTTCTTTTTAATAGCGTTGATTAGCTTTGCGTCATCTGGATCGAGTGACTCTAGAAACTCAATGAAGAGTTGCTCCCGTTTAAGTTGACGGAGGCTATGATACTCTACACTCTCTACAAAGATATGTAGTTTCCTATGGTCAGCTATTAATACTGACTGACAGTCCATACTCTTTTTATTTGGTTCAAAGGGAGGGTCTTCTTGTGGAACTAACCACTTAATTTTAGGATCAAAGCAGAAACCTAATACTGCTTTCAATGCCTGAGAACTATGATCCTGAAGAAATTTTAGACGTCCATAACGTTTATCAATCTTACTACATTCTTCAAGAAGTTCCGCGATACCATGTACCATTCAAAACTCCTGTATATTATCCATTAAGTTTTTCAATTTGTTCTTGACAAAATAATTTAATAGCAGTGACCGGCTATTACATTCATATTTATTAAACATCTCGACTGCTTTCGTCTTAATAGCTTCTGGGGTATAGTCGAGATCGACGAGTTGTTGGTTTCTACGAAAGCCTCGTAACATGCGTTCATTACAAAATTCCTCTGGTTTCTTTCCATTCCAGGAATCGATTTTCTTTATTCCCAATGGTTTTTGGCGTTTGCCATTTACAAAACAATCATCATCTGATAGAAAGTTAGGTACACCATCTCCACGATCCCCACGCATAATATGTTCATTGATATACCTAGCAGGGTTTGAACAACGTAGGAACTTCTTTTGAATTGGAGAAAACTGATCTACATTAGCATACTTCTGAAGCTGCATAAAGTCTTTATCCGAAGATAGAATAAGGATCTTCTCTGGATCAGCTCCATTAATACCTAAGTGACCATACTCATGACAAAGTGCGCCAATAAGATCATCGGCTTCTGCACCTTCAACTTGAAGAACCTTATATGGAAATGTAGTCTTTAGCTCATCCCTTATCTTATTAAGGACTTCAAATATCATATGCCAGTCTAGATCTGATTTTTCACGATCTTTTTTACGACCAGCTTTATAATAAGGAAATACTTCTTTGCGCCAATAATGACGATCATCACAGCAGATTACAAGCTCGTTATATTCCTCGCCGAACTTGTTTCTATAGAACCGTAATGTATTAAGAACTTGATGGCGAATAAGTCCTTCATTCAAGGAGCCATCAAAGTGTCGGCTATTAATCGTAACCATGAGGTTACTAATCATAACCTGATTTAGATCTACGAGTATCATATCACTATCCACTTATTCATTTTATTATTCTATTATATAACAGAATAAGTTAACTGTAAACGTCTATGATACTATATCGGGGTCATCGTCTGGAAAGAAAATCTCATCAACTTCTTCCGCAAATTGTTCAATAATATCTTTGATATGCGGAGTAAATGGATGTTCTTCGCCGACAGAATTATACAAACAAGATCTAAGAGACTCCATCACATAACTGAATTGCGCTATGAATTCTTTGTTCTCACACGCAAAACCATGTAACCGAATTTTACGATATACCTGGTGGCTAAAGTTATCTACAACTTCATCACAGAACTGTCGTTTCTTTTCGGATAAGTTTTCTTGGAGTTCTTCCGGAGGAGGTCTACGTACGACCTGCTCCCTTGGAAACTCGACGACATTATTTGCCTTTGCTAATTCCGTCATTATTTTTCTACCCGTAGGAGTATCATATTATTATTTATACGCTGACGAGGTGCGCTACCTTTGGTGGATAATCCATCCATAAGTTTCTTAAGATCTCGCTTACCACCTTTGAGGACGGTTTGCAGAGTCTCTTCAGGTTTTCGAAGCTTCTTCTTTTCTGAAGCACTACTCCATTCTTCAATTGTAGTACCCTTGATACAAAGGCCCGGTCCAGGAGTGATCGCTCGATACACACCAAGTTCTCGATACTTAGTATCAAAGACCCATAAGGCCTGTGCACCGATGATTTCCGTAGGGCTTATTGACGCGAGCTTAAATTCGTCGTCAGTCTCTTTAAACTTGACGCCCTTGACCTGCTTTTCTAGAGTCACGGGTTTCTTGGCTCTTGTCTTCTTAGCCTTCTTGGTATTATCACCAAAGCGATCTAGATCAGCCATAAAGTCAGTCATAAATTTGAGATACCGCTTTTTAGCTGAAGCATTGAGATGAGAATAACCCTCATTCAATTGATCATCTGTACCGGCTACCATCTCCTTAACCTCTTCAAAAAGGTTTACGTATGAAGATTTAATAGCTGATACGTGACCTGCCTTTACGTCATTTTTGCCCAACCATTCATACATATCAAATGGCATTTTATAATTAGACTCAGACATCTGGTCATGGATCTCTTCAAGCTCACCGATCTTATCATTAACAATAATCTTGGTTCGCTCTTGGATAGTGAGGGTTGGCTTTTTAGCCTTTGCTTCTTCGGCTTTGGTCTCAACAATGGCCTTGGCTTCCTCTAACAAGCCTTTAATTTGCTCGTCAAAAAAGTCCTGGCTCGATTTTAGAACCTTACATCCATTGTTATGGAGATGACAGACAGTAGACATGCCAGCTGTAAACTTCCAATCAGGAAGCTTGTTCAGTAGCTTGGTCTTGGCCTTATCCTTTTTGAAAAACGCACGGACAGTCTTGGCATGTTGTTTCGCATTATGGAAATAGTTATACCAACCATAAGCCCGATGCATCATATTCTGATCAGGTTCAGTGTCACCCCAATCAGGTTCACTGCCCATATATCTCTCATCAAGAGTCTTAGCCTTCGCACGATCGCGCTTAGGCTTCCTCTTAACTTTAATGTTGCTAATATTTCTAGCCATTTGATTTCCTTAGCCAAGGTGGAGTCTCAGTACCGAACCGCGGAGAGTTGGCACCAAAGTCCGAGGGAAACTTCCCCGAATATCTCGAGACGTACGCAGTGCGGCCGCCTTTACGAGGAGAGTGGTTTACATTGCCAGACCGAGCCGGAGCTCCGGACTTAGCAGAGGTTATGACACCGAACGATTTAGTATACATTATGCCACCTCCTGGAACAATTCGTCGAGGAAGGGGTTGGAAGGAAGCTCCAAGAAACCGAAGCTATCTACCACCGAAGCGATCCCGGCTTCGTCGACGACGATATCGCCAACTGAAACACTGTACATCGGAGCCAACCGCTCGATGTTCTCTTCCGGACCCATGTTACCGATGTGGAACACACCTTCCAAAGAGTCAGCCTCAATGTTTGAGACGTGGCTGTAAAGATATGCAGCGGTCTCTACGTCGTTGATGCGCTTGGCACCATTGTCGTCGCCAAATGGCATGGTTACTGCCAGCTTATGCTGATAGTAGGCTGGGACCTCGTTAGAGGAGTTGATCTCGTCGACCTGATCGTCGGTAAGATGGATTTGGTAGAGTTTGTATTTCATAGTTTGCTTCCTTGTTATCATCCTATATATAGATTCTACCACAAAAAGAAGCAAATGTAAACAAAAAAGTGCACAAGAAAATCCAATGAAAACAATGGCTTGTGAAAAACTTTGTATTTTTTTTATAAGCCATTGAAAACATTGGATATTATTTTTCCCTTATAAATCAATTACTTAGACAAAATTGCCTCAAGTAGACCTCTCCATTCGGCCGCTCGTCCATCCCAGTTGTAGAAATTATCAGCATACATCTTCTGAAATTTTAGTTTCTGCTGATGCTGCTCGTCCCAATAAGCCTCAATGGCCATTCTCAGTACGAATGCAAAATGGTTACAGTGGACCTCTGGATCTTCATACATCGGATATGCCAGTCCAAACCCGGCCGTTGTCTCAGGGAGAGCGGCTAGAGTTGAATGGACTATAGCACATCCAGCTGACATGGCTTCCATAGCTGCAATACAGGAAGTCTCTTGCCAGATTGATGGGAACCCAAAGATATGAGCATCCTCTAGAGCTCGACGTACAACGTCATTTGATTGAACTCCATGGTATGTCATATTTGGATGAGCTTTAATACGATCAAAGAGTGGCTCGTATGGCTTGTTCCTATTTGCCCATCCGTATATCTCAAAACCAGAGTACACATCGAGGTGGATCTCTTGTTCCATTTCCGTTGCGAGGTGTTCAACGGCTGGCACTAAGAGTTCCAAGCCTCGATGTGGCGTGGTATGGTATATGATATTGATCCTATCCCGCGGTTTTTCATGTCCAGGTATTGGTTCAATAGCATTCTTCATCACCACGCTATTAGTGTATGGCAAGTTATGCAAAATATGATATGTTGTCCATTGCCAGTTAGAAACAAATACAAGCTTCGCGAATTTATCACGCTGCTGTAGACCCTTTTCAGCTTCTGGATCACTAGCTAAATCATGTAGCCAATAGATGTTAGGCTTATCTGGAGATACATCTCGAACTCTAGAACAAATAAGGTTAACTTCATCTAAGAGAGAAGCAGGGAGTCTATCAATCAACCCCTGCTTCATCATCTCAGTCCCACCCTTAGCTCCTACGACATCTCCATCGTTGTTCACTGCTCCAAAGGAAAAGTCCTTGGCTCTTTCCAAGGACTCTTGATTAGTTACTTTCAGCGGCATTGACCCCTCGCCCTTTCCATACATACGGTGCAGGAGTATTTGCAACCGACATATCTACAATACTACGTAAATGGAACGAACGCCAACCATTATTTTCTAAATCATATACTGGAATTGGTCCATGCATTCCAGGCCGGTCATTACCGCCACCTGAAGCTTTTGTATAGCTATCTGGAATTTGATCTTCAACAAGAGTACATTTCATTACTCTCGTCTCACCATTCATTTTGATAAATCGGACTATGACTTCATCGAATTCTTTGAGAATATCAATTACTTCTTCCCGTGTTAATTCGCCATTGTCCGTCGATTCTACAGGCTGTTCCATTTTCTACCTCGCTCTCAAATGGTTTGCATTCACCTTCTGAATAGAAGTCTTCCCAAACAAAATCATTACGCATCTGTTTCAATTTTTCGCGATGGAACTTCTTTGTTTGATAGTCTGGATATACCACTACAGTCTCGGTACTTCTGCAAGAAATTAATTTACAGAAGACCGGAGACGCAATAGCACCAACTATGGTAAAAGGATCAAGTGCCTTTGCTGGTTGACTTGCCAAACTCAAGCTCATGCAAAGCCCGAGCATTATCGCTGTCGTCTTTATTCGACTTTTCGACTGCATCATCTAGCTCTCTCCATCCTTTATTAGACTTGAGTTTACTATACAGAATGCGGTCTTTACGAATACGATTCATAATAACCTTACGTGCTTCTGTATCAGAGTACTCAAGAAGAACATATACTCGATATCGATTTCCAGCTGTATAGACCTCAATCTCTTTTTGGCTATAACCGGATACATCAACATCGGCAATAAGATTCTTCATTGCCTTTTCAAGTTCGTGAGCTACAGTCATATCCCGACCTTCGCCAACTTTGGCAACATAGGATTTCATTTGACCGCGAAGCTTTGACTTGAGTCGATCCGCCAATGTGAACTTAGCATTAAGAGTGGCCGAGTCAACAGATAACTGAAGACTAGGAGATACCGAAGTACCAACTGCAAATACAGAACCTTTCTCTTCCGGCATTTTCTTAAACCAATCCGGAACCAGTTCAACCTGGCGTTTGACAACATTCCGTTCGAATTTATATTGAACGGTATCTTGAGGAGGCTTGACTTCGGAAGTAGTAACTCCGCATGCGCCAAGGCTTCCTGCAAATAGAACTAACGCACTAGTTCTTAGTAGTGACTGTTTCATTTTTCACCTCTTTCACTTCAGTTTCTGCTGGTTTTTCTTGCCAGGCAGTAACCTTTTCTCCAAGATGTTGGACGTCTTTGCCAACACCACTGATTGTGTTACCACATGCACCTAGCAATCCGGCAACAGCAATTACCATAATAATCTTAGCGTTCATTACACACCTCTTTATACGCTTGAACTCGATAGCCATCTATGAACACTGGCTTATATACCTTGTGGCATGAAGCTACTGGTCCTACATTGGCATAACGCATCCGGCCATCAAGAGGATGCGGCCAATTTCCTGTATTCTTTCGAACAATATGCCTACGTACTCGTTCAGGCATGTGTGTAATGGTATAATTTTGACGAATAGACTCTCTCTTCAGAGGTTCTATAGTAACAATCTCTTTCTTTTTCTGAGGACCTAAAGGTTCAATAGTAACCTTAGGCACAGGTTGAGCTGCAATCTTAGGTCCAACATTCTGATGTTGACCACACTTCATACTAGTTTGGCCATTGAAAACTTGAGGAGAGTTTAAGGACAAGAGCCTCTCCTTAGCTCTATCTTCTGCATGTTCGCATGCTTCATTGCGAGACATTTCAGGACCAAAGGAAAACATACCAGGCTCTTCGAATATCTTACCGTCAATTGTACCTTTGACAACTATACGACAAGCCTGTAATTCTTTTTCTTTATCTAGATCAAGAATAACTCGTTTGACCACTTCAGATTTTTCAATCTTATGTTCAAACTTTGTAGTAGCATTTTTATTGAAAGCACATTTACTTTCAGCGAATGCTCCTGGGATAAAAGCAGTAGTGGCTAGTAAGCCATAAATCAGCGGTCTCATCGCTCTGTACATCCTATCTTTTGGAGCTCTACTTTATAGCCGTCCCTAAGTAAACCATTGACTTTTTCAGGACCAGCATCAGTAATGTATTCACCCCAACGTGAAATGAAGCCTTTGCATTCTTCCATACTATCGAAATGTCTGGAAAGTACGTGTATTGTCTCTTCCTGTGGTTCGCCTTCAGGACTAAAGAGTGTGAAGGCCAGGAGAAGAGCAATACTCTTCACTATTGCACGAGGCCGTATTGTACCCTTACGCGTACTCGGTCCCCGACATTAAACTGACGCTGTACTTGGACAGTTCCGGTTTTGCCTTCGGCTTCATATGATACGTTATAACCAACAACCCTCGACTCTTGTCGATTATTGTATTTAGTAACGCATTTGTTTTGAGTGATTGTACCTGCAGGAGTACGAGTACCAGATCCTAGAACCTGATTACCAACTACTCCACCAAGAATAGCACCGCCAATAGTAGCAACTTTGTTACCACGCCGTTTGCCAATTTGATTTCCAAGTAAACCACCGGCAATTGATCCAACAATTGTACCAGGATTTACCCAATCGTTTTGACCACGATTTTCTGTATAGACAGGTACCTCTACCGGATAGCACTCGCGGTATGGTTCCTGAATAGTAACCATTCTGGTTACCGGATTGACAGCTGTCACAGTCCCTTCGGTTACGTAACTTTCAGCAAATGCTGAAGTCGTACCGAGCAGTACCGCAGCTGTAGTTAATAGAGTCTTTTTCATTATGCACCTCGCATCATTCATCTTATATTTTATTCTACCACAAACGAACCAAATTGTAAACGTTTAATTTCCCTTCTTATGAATAGAAAGAAACATTCTTACCGTAGTCGTATGCAGCTTCAGCATGGTATCCATCACGGTTGACCCAATGACAGAAGAATTGGACTACAGTATCAGGGGCCGGTTCCTTTCGCCCATGAGACTCTTGGATACCTTTATAGATAACACCATCACCAGGACGTAATTTAAACTCTTCGTCCTCTACCCATATTGACCAGATTATTTGTGTACTTACGCAAAGAGAAAAAGAGTATTCAGCCGCTGGTCTATCTTTATGAAAAGATAACTTAGCACCTTTATTGTATTGGCGCATGTAACAATAAGTTTCTACTAGCGGAATACTTGGTAAATACTCTTGTACAAACGGAGTCAACCATTGTTTATGAATAAGCATCGGAAGATACTGTCCATAGCAATCAAAGTAATCTCCAGATACTGGCTGGTTATCATCAGTCTTACCAGCAACTCCTGCATCGATCATAAGCTCATGATGCTTCAATAGAAGCGGAAGATAATGTTTAGTTGATTGCCAGTCTGGTATAGCTAGCTGAGGCCCGTCATACATTCGTCTATATACTTATTCAAGTCGTCACATCCACCAATCTTCTTACCCCACATAATAACTTGGGGATAAGTAGCATATGCTCCGAACTTTTCCTCAAATTGTTCTTGTGTAAAGTCACCATGGTTCTGATTGAATACCGTAAACGGTACATCTCTTTCTGAAAGAAGCCGAATAGCTTCTTTGCAGAACCAGCAACCTTCACGCATATAAATTGCGCAGCTGGCGTATCCTTCTCCAGGACGTAGTTGACTCATTAGTCTGCTACTGCCTCCGATGACATACGAAAGATTTTGCCCGGAGAACCCCATACAGTCTTAGCTTCTACTCGGACAAAACGTTTCTTGGTTTCATTCTTATTAGGATTGGGAACAGTTAGCATGACCCGCTTACCTTGTTTCCAAGCCTTTTGTTTATCCAATAGCTTTTGAAGAGCAGTACGAGTATCTCCCAAGCCAGCTACTACATTCCGTCGCTGACCTTTAGAAGTCTGTTGTGTGCGCTGTTTTTTCTTCTTACCCATAATTAATTGATCCTTCCACTTTCACGACTGAGCGACGATATGACCGTGCTCCAATAATTCAATCCCCAGTTGGACCCTGACTGCTCGCAGGCCCTATAGGAGGTGTAAGCATTCTCAATAAGTTTTTCCATCTTGTCTCGTTTTCCAAACAAAATGGATTGCCTCTCTGATCCCATCGATACGTCTCGCAATTCATCTCTACTAGCCATTGAATGTATTCCTTTTCGTCCAAACAAATCTTAACATCATCATCAAATGATCTAAAGAAATCACAGTCTTTACCTGTGACACCGTCCAATATATGTTCCGTTGGTGATTTACCCGTTGTAACAGTACTACCGACAGATATACCTGTTGATATGTACGATACTACAGGAGGGATCCCGAAGAGAGACGCACATCCGGTTAACAGCAAACCAAGGACAGATACCACTATGAATTTGTGCATGATCCATCTATTTATACCGCCGCATAAAGATGTCGATACCAAACATACGGCCTTGAATATCGATCTCCATGTTGGGATACACATGATGGTCTGCCGTAGCATTAACAAATCCATAGTTTGGATATATGTGTATGACTTCAAAGTTTTCTTTCATTTTTGGTAACCATATCGAGTCCATATCTGAGTATCGACCATGGATTTCCAAAGCAAATTCTTGGACACAATCTGGAAGTTTACCTCCATGTGTGTCCAGCCAATCGAGTTCAGCACCTTCAATATCCATTTTAAGATGTGTTGGCTGTACATCTCTTATCACATTATCGATATGGACATTCCTTACCGTAGTCTGATTTGGACGTGCTCTTGCCGGTGCTACTGATCCAGAACAAGCAGATCGTGCTGAATTATTCTGGTGAAACGTAAGTTCAGGTTCGTTACTGTTTGATACAACACATTGCAGTAACCGAGACTTACTAAAGTTTTTTGTGTTCTTCGCAAGAAGAGTCATGTTATCTGGATCAGGTTCAAACCCATGATACTCAAGGGCTGGAGACTCTCCTACCATCTGAGCAAACCCACCGATATTCGCTCCAAAGTCTACGACTATAGAGTCTTCATCGAACATAAAATGAGCATAATGTTTCTGACAATCCCGAACCATATCTTGATCGACACGCCAACCCTTGCGTATCCATACATCCCGATATCGGACGTAATTATTCATCATCGTTTAGGAACCGAGAAATAGAGGTAGCAAGATTATTACGTGACGAATAACCGCCACCTACCCACTCATCATCTTCGTATTCTTTAATGTGGAATTCACCAGCCGGCTGGGAAACTCCGTCTAAAGAGAATTCACCACTCTTTTCTACTTGAACATATCTCATCGACGCATCCTCGCTATTTCTACTACGTTATCTTTCTTACGAACAGGTACCGCATTACTCTTATGCATCTGTGCAATACCAATAATCTCTGTACCTGTATAGACTTTCGGCTTTGCCTTTGCAGCTACTCCCACAGGTATCGATCCGGAAGACTTTTTTTCGTCTTTTTTCGCTTCTGGTGTGACTCCCAAGTAGTCCCAAGAGACCGGAACGCGTTCCCTAGGACCCTTAGCTACACCCATTTTCTCTAAGAATTTCTGATGTTCAGCTTCAGCAGCGACTTGGCGTTTAGTCTTTTTCTTTGCCTTACGTTTACCGTTATTATTGGTAGTATAGTAAACAGGAAGCATATGCATAGTCATTAGAACCGTACTCCAATTGGATCATAGTATACGTAAGCAGCAGCTAATACCATAGCTACAAACATTACTGTATAGAACATACGTGTAGTCATAAGTCATCTCCTTCAGATAGCCAACCGAATTCATCACGAAACTCTCTCAACGGCTGTGGGATCCACGGGCGGGGTGGATAAACCTCCAACCCTAATAACTTCAGAGCTACCGCCACAGACAATCCATGTACATGAACGTACTGTTCTAATAATCTCTTTTTCTCGCCCAAGTCTGGATGGATTTTCTGCTCCGTCATCTTGATCACTCTAAACTTTATACCCTATGCCACTGAGCTCAGTTAATAAATGCAATTCACTAAGTACTATATTGTTTATATAATGTCAAGTACTATTATACCATACAGAGTATACGTTGTAAACGATTAATGTGAGTACTTATATAAAGAAAGACTATCTTTTATATATGTAAACGTCTACTATGTCGGATATCTCTAACGGAAGAGAGCGCGCAGCCATGTACTTCGCTCCCCTTATACTGATGTTAGGATACTTATTACTATAATAATTAATGACCTTAGCGTCTGAACGACTGCCACGTCCTTGGCATTTGATATAGTATCTATCTTTTGATCCAAGGAGTTTCAATGTATTATTAAGACGCTTGCATTGGTGACGTAGATCAAGTACTGTATCACCACCCTTTGTAACACGTCGTGCTAACTTAGATGAACCCCATGGAGGAACAATACCGTTACTATAATGCACAAGGCGATCGGCAATTGAATTACTATACATTATATGATCTCCTCATCAGTGTTGCGATGAAACGTCGTCTTCTGATACAGTAGATCTCCATCAAAAGGAACGAATGCGAAGCCACGATCAGACGCGACCTTTTCAGACTCGCCCCATGATACATTACTGAACTTCCCTTCACCATGAACAGAACACTCAGTCCAAACGGTCTCTGATCTATACATTATATGATCTCCGATTCGTTACGAGCTTCCATCATCACATCCCATACAGCTTCACGTACTGCAGTATCAGTAGCTTCAGCAAATACACCGGCTACTGACGTAGCCAATACATTATCGACATAATCAAAGTCACGACCATTGTGGATCGCCGCTTTAACGACTCCTTCAACAATGATGTCTCCAGCTTTAGAGAACATACCATATGTATTACTGATATAGTCTCCGTCTGCGTCGATGAATCCGTACTCTTTAGCCATTTTAAACTCCTTCTTCATTATAGTATCATTCTACCATATAACTCCGTAAATGTCAACGATTAATTTGAAAAAAAGTGAAATAAATTACATATATGTAACCCTTAGCTGAACCCATTCGCCAAAGTTTTTTCACTTATGTAATGATATCAATGGCTTAGGCGTGCACTTTTTTGTTTACATTCATTAAGAAGTATGGTAGAATAGCTATATTGATAATGATTAAGGAGATCGATACAATGTGTTCTAAATGGACGATAGCTAAGAAAGAAAGGCTCTCTAGTGGTACTCTTACTACTCGTTGGGAGTCGTTGAACTGCCGGATGGGTACCGTTACTATCCACCAGATTGGTAGTAAGTTCTTCGGACGTGATTCGAATGGTATGCTCGTAAGTCAGTTTGGTGAGAATAGCTTCGATCAGATACGTCGTACGATGGAAGCTACCTTCGTTTGGTCTGTTCGTATAGGGGAAGTCTAATGCTGAAACGTATTGCTACTCTTTTCGTTGAGACGATGTTCATGGTTACTCTATTCGCTGTTGGTTGGTTCTGTCTAGTCGTATTCTAGACTGGGCCGACTGGTGGGTTAGACGGGTCTTTCTGTTGAGATACTCGTCTCTTTCCGTCTGATGCGTCTTGTATAGCTGGTGTAGTGTCGATTGGAGCCCATGTCGGGTTCTCGATTTCTGCGTCGAGTTTTGCACGTAGACTCGCTACTGCATAGATCTCTTCACCTCGTATCGCTCCTCTCTGTACTGTCATGTCAAGTATGTTACGCATGACTACTAGATCGTTCTTTTCCATGTCGTTTTCTCCTCAGGTCAGCATCCATACGAAGGGTAGTATCCCCATCGGGATTGCATAAGTTGTTGCCAGTAGCGCTACTCTCATCGGTTCCGTATCTCCGATCCGTGATGCTGTGAACGCTGCTAACGCTACCGGTGGTGTGACCATACTCATCACTGCAAAGTACAGGACGAACATATGGCTCTCTACTGGGTCGAATCCACTCTCTATCAGGGCTGGTGCGACGAGTAGGGCGACTACGATATACGCTGACGCTGTCGGCATACCCATTCCCAACACGATACACACTATCGCTGTCACGATCAGTAGAAGAAGCGACGACTCTTTCGCTATCTCGACCAACCACATCGATAAGTTGAACGCGAGCCCTGTCTGATCGAGGATCGAGATGATGAATCCACACCCTGCCGCTACTACGAGTAACGCTCCGATGTCTTTTCCACTCTCTTCTAGACACCGTAACAGGGTATCTACTCCTCTCCACTTCAAACACAACGCTACCGTACATGCGATAACTGCTGCGATATCTAACGGAAAGTACGATAACGCGAGATAGATCAGGATCGCTACCGGTATCCCGTACTTCACTCCATCTCTCCAATCGACTGGTGCGCCGGGTATATCTACTCGTTCTCCTACGTAGTGGACTATCCCGAACAGTATCACGTAGCACACTAACGCTGGTATCACTGCGAATGTAGCGATCTCGGGATACGATACTCCCGTCAACTCAGCCATGATGAACGCTGCGGCACCCATTACTGGTGGGAGTATCTGTCCCATCGTCGACGCAGTCGCTTCTAACGCACACGCTTGGACTCTCGTATACCCAGCTCGTATCATCGTCGGTATAGTCACCGATCCCGTCGTAATTACGTTCGCTACTGCTGATCCAGAGAAGGAGCCGAATATCCCTGACGAGATAACAGCTACCTTCGCCGGTCCTCCCCGTGATTTACCGAATAGACGAAACGTGGTCGCGTTGATGTAGTTACCCACACCTCCTGCCATCATTACTCTCCCGAATAGGACGAATGCGAACACGATCGTCATCGTAATCCCGAACG
>VTLG01009201.1_pt1 | contig 141677 bp, 202 predicted proteins | sample 4694571 | NCBI WGS metagenome assembly VTLG01 (sample SAMN12604809, study PRJNA352737) | marine metagenome | biome: ENVO:00000447; feature: ENVO:00000209|ENVO:00000569|ENVO:01000036; material: ENVO:00002151; isolation source: viral sequences binned using virsorter ... | reverse complement strand
GTAATTGGATATGCAACAGATGTTCCAACACTAGCAACCTTGATCGCAGCACGAATCACTTCACTCCCTGTCAAAAAGTTGGGAGTTTGTTCAGAACCATAGAAAATATCATTGACATCTGTATATATCTGTCCCTTTTTATTTTCTTTGCCTAATAATTCATGTCTCGATCTTTCTATCTTTGTTGTCTTTTCTTTTTGTTGGGGTGCTTCAGCAACTTGTGTCATTTTTTCTCCTATTTATATTGTGCGTCTGTCATAGCATCCATCATTTGGTCAGACCCAAGATTAAAGATTCCACCAAGAGGATCTGTATAACTCTTTGATGTATATTCAACCGATGTATCATAAAATGCCACATCAGGTATATCTTGTTGTTGATAAGCACGAAATCCCGGCGATCCAAGAACACCCATTAATGCTAATTTCGTACCATCCGAATCACCACCTGCCATTTGAACTGCTTGTAAAACTCTAGTTACTATAGCCTGTACAGCTTTTGCCTTATCGGCTTTAGTTTCTTTGCTTTCTTCTTTTTGTTCTTTTTCATTAGACTCTTGTTGTGCTTCTTGTACTTCAGCAATCGCCTCAGCAACTTCCGCTACGGGTTCTGGTGTACTAGGTGCTGCAGCCATTCCAGTACTAATTTCCATCTTATCAGTACCACCAGATGCAGTTGGAACAGATATAGTAATTCCCGAAGGAGATCCTACTACTCCAACATTAATAGTTTGATTGCCACTTACAGTTGCAACATCTATTTCCATATTTGCTGCAGTTGTGGCGATTGTACCTGTATCTGAAATAATATCATCCACAGCATTGGCTACCAAGTCTAACACAGTCTCTTGAACAGTATTAATAATTTCATAAGTTGCTGTCAAATTAATTGCATTAGTTTGAGGTCCATTATAACCATTGGTTAAACTAGCACCATCAATAATTAAACCAAAAGTTGCTGTATTATATGCCAAGTTATTCTCTGGAACAACTAATTGACTAGTTACAGTTTGATATGCTTCACCTGCAGCCATTGTATAAGATTGTGTATCTGAATATGTAGTTGTTCCATCTGTAACTTTAATTTGTACAGTAAAAGGATCACCACCAACATAATTTCTATCTCTAACACCAATGGCACTATCCATAGTAAATCCAGCAAGCATTTGTTCTTCGGTCAAAAACGTACTAACATCATTCATAATACTAAATGATGAATCACGCCTTCCCTCATTAAGATTACCATGTTGATCGAAATAAACTATATCATCATCAGTACCATCTAACCTATCAGGATAAGACCAATAATCTGTACGAGGATCATAAGTACATTGACCATTCGTTCTCAAACATTTATGTTCAGCACCAGCATCTCGTTCTGTTATATCTTCCGTTGTCTCTGCAAAAGAAACTTGGGCCAGACCTACCGCCGCAAACAAGGCTAGGTAGAACAGCAATGCAGCGGTAGGTCTGTTACTACTGGATGGACTAGGGGAATTCTCACTCACCAGGTTACCCAATAGTTGTTTAATAAAGTTCATCTTCTTGCCAAGTTGGTACATCGTCGGTTCCATAATTATCTAATTCTTTAACTTTATCTTCATTCTCTGGCCTTTCACGCCATTCGTGATAATCAGGTCTGCGTCGTGGATTTTTATCCCATATTTGTTTCGCAGCTTCCCCAATCTTTCCATCTACAGGACATGGCGTACCAGCCATTTCCATTGCATGAAATACTCGAACATCTTGGCATAATAGGGATACCGAAGCCACCTTCATACCCATACCAAAAAGTGAACGTGCGAGTTTTAATCTCTCACAATTCTTATCTTCAATCGTTTTACCAAACGAAAGACCAAACCAAACTGATTGTGCCGCACCACTTGTTCCAGTAACACATACATCTTGATTGTTAATAATTATGTTTGGTGAAGCAGCAGTGCTTGGTGTTCTATCAATAGTTGTAGTTCCTGTAACGGTCGAACTACTAACTGTATTACTATCGGCTCCATATGAAGTTGTTATTAATATATTGGTCAGCAAAAACATAACAAGTGAAATAATAAATTTCACTTTCTTACTCCTTAGTAATTGAGTGTACCTGCTTTCTGTATGATACGTTTTTCTGTTATAATCATATCCATTTTTACATCTAATTCATTTAACTTTAACTTCCATGGTGGTCTCAATACCTGAAAATCATAAGCAATGGCGATCACTACAGTTTTTTTGGGTATCTTCTCGAGGAATCTATCATAATATCCTCCGCCGCGTCCATATCGTGCTCGTCTTTCATCAAATACAACACCCGGCGCAACTACTATATCAACATCACGCCTGTTATCTGTTGGTTTATCTGTTGGAATATGCAAATATTTATCACGCCGTGTAACACAGTTATGTATTAATTTATCAGTAGCAACCTCATTACCAGTATGTCGATATACGTTAATATGCTCAGCATTCTTCCATTCAACAGTCTCTAATAATGTATCTTGTATTTGTTGCGAACACTTATGAACTTCATCATCATGTAATGCATTTCGATGATGCATCATTTTCTTTCGCCAAAAATACTTGAGAATTATCATCTATGCAATGATGGTAATTCTATTTCTGGCTTATCATTTCCCCACATATCATATGTGAATTTATCTAAGTCACGATAAAAACTTTCTTTGTTAATATATCCCTGCAATCGTGCAATCTCATACTGCTGTTTATCATCCCAAATAACAAATGTTGGTGTGACTTCAATTGCATCGATGTTATTTTTGTTAAATGCGTCCTCAAACCATCTTGGAGGATTACCACTTGTCTCAATAACTCTTAATGGTAATTGCTTAGCATATGGTGTTGTACCATAACCGGGCTTTACCTCGTTAAGAAAATTATGACAATATGAACATTGCTTATTACTGAACATTAATAATTCATAAGCATATGATGGTACAGTATGACACGCTGTCATTAATAATACTACAATAACAAAAATTAATCGTTTCATGGTGTTGATCCTTTTGTTAGTTTATCTACTAAATCCTCGAGGCGTCTTATTTCCTCTTTTAGGGCGGCAATTTGTGTGCCTTTTACATCAAGTTGTGATTCTAGAATGGCTACCTGTGTTCGCAGTTGTGTTACTTCAGAATAATCGCTCATCTCTTTATCTCCATTTATACTATTATACCAAATATTTGGTGTAAAGACAAGGAATTAAGCGGTAGCCATTTCATCCCATGATAAAATACCACGTTTGACTTGACTACCGTAATATTCTACTTCTCCATTCTTAACTGCAGTATTAAAACTCTTTAATAATGCACCTTTTACTAAACCTGAGCTTGCTTTATATTCCTTTAAAGCTTTTTTCCTAGCTAAATTAGCTTTTTGCATCTTTTGTCTTAGTATTCCGTGATAATCCGGTCTAATTAATCCATTAGCCATTACGCGACTTGGATCAACAGAGGGAACAACATCATCTAAGATTTTTTCATGTACAACTAATTCTTCTATAACTTCCTCTTTAGTTTCAACAACTCTTTCTCCTACCTCATTTACTTTAATCTTATCCGCCAAACCCGAAAGAGCAGGTTGTACGTTTGTCTCTAAAGCAAGTTCGACATCTTCAACAGCAGATGTTTTTATTATTTCCATATTATCAGCAATACCTGTTACAGCATTATCTATAACTGCTTGATCAGGAATTAAATTCATCGCCGCTGCTTTAACACCACCAAGCTGTGGTTGTATTGTTGGTAATTTCTGTAATGCACCAGTTACATTATCTGAGACTACATTCGGTATATTATTTGATAAAGAACATGGATCAAAACTAGCACCAAACCCAAACGATGATCTAGCTAGGTCAGTTACATCTATATTAGCAAAACCATTTAATTCTTTAAGTCCAGCATATCTCTCTGCAAACTCAGCAATTTTAGTTAAAGCACCGGGCGTATTAATATCCATCTTCGACATTTCCAACATCTTATCCCTCAATGAAGTCAGACCAGAGGTAGATAATGGTATATCGGGTACAAGTTTATCAGCTTTAGCTTTAAGATCAGCTAAGTCACCTTCCAAATCATCTAAATAAGAAGAGACACTACTAGGTAACGTTAATCCATTTTCCAAGTTTAAAAAACCGGATATCCTAGCAGTAACATCTCCTTGGAAAGAATTTATATTTATATCTAAACCACATACGGCCATATCTTAATCTCCTATAATCCCGGTGTTTGTATATCGGTACAATCATTCACACCATTTCTTGATGGATCAGATGAACAACTATAATTTATTCCATCATCATGTCTTCCGTAGGTATCTGCACCAGTATGGGTATGTTTGTCTCCATCCCATCTTTCGTAAAATGCACTAAGATATTGTTTATGGGTTGTTCCAGTAATTTTATTTTTATATGCACCACCTATGGTTTCATGGAAGTCAGTGCCTATATTAATATATGAATATTGACTAATATTTTCCTTATGATAACCAGTAACATTAATTTCAGCATTATTAGTTACATTAAGATTATAATTAGCAGTCGTACTAAGCTTCATATCCTCTTTACATGTTAGGGTATATTTACCAGTTACGTTGGTTAACATAGAACTACCATATACCAAAGTTGTATGATTACCAGCTGTGGCACCATTACCATAATTTTCATCAACATTCTTCTTAACAGTTTCTTTTAAGTTACCACCGACAGTATATGTTAGATTATCATCAATATTAATAATTTGATTCTTATGAACAGATAAATCATCCTCACCATTAATTACAATTTTCCTATCAGCCAAGACTTCACGTGCCTCATTACCACTAATCTTTGTCCTCATATCACCATGCACGTTTAAATGATAATCACCATATACCTCTTGTACTAAATCACCATAATATAATACACGGCATGCACCCTTCTTGGCTTCTGCATCACCCTTCTCACCAATGGTAATATTAACAGCACCTTTTATCCAAACATCTTTATATCCAGCAATAATCTCATATTCATTACCAACTATTTTTGTAATTTTAGTACCATCTGCTTGTACTTCTTCAAATGTTCCCGAGCAATGCATTCTATGCATTCGTTCTGCTGTAGGAGTATCATCCCATTCTTCAACATGACCAGACTCAGACATCCTAACATGGTTAAGTGGATATTGTGAAGACCTTTTTGTTGTTTCAAGATAAGTTGTATCAGAATCGGCAACACCACCATATCTAGGATTCGGTTCATTCCATGGTGCAACATCATACAATTTAGTATTTTCTGTATTTGGAATAGTACCTTCATTCGCCGCAGCATCATACATAGTAGCCGCGATACCAACAGGAACATCCTTTTGTCGAGTTTTTCTTTTCTTGTCAAGTGATGGAGCATTTTCCCCATTATAAGGTCCATCCCCATCTGCATCTGGAACAGGTAATGCCCCACTTCCTCGTGCGAGTCTATTTGTATCAGGTTCAAGTATATGTGTTGTAAGTGGATATCTACCTTTCGGATCATTAAATCCTAAATTCGGAACAGCTTCATCCTCGGGTATTCCACCAAAAGTTCCAGTTATAACTGGTTCTTGTGCATTATTTCCATCACGGAAAAAACCAAAAACCCATGTTCCTTCTACAGGACCCATAGGTGTTGTGCCAATTCCATTCATAGCCGCTGATGTAATTGGTTGACTTGGATATGCCCAAGGTAACTCATCAGTCGGCATTAACTCTTTTTGATTAGAATGGTAACCAAGAATACGAACACGACATCGACCCAATTTCAATGGATCAATTCTATTTTCTACAACACCTTGCCACCATACAAATTCACCGTACATACATTGTCTCCTTATGAGTATGTTGGAGGATTGCCCAATGCATCCTTTACAACTTCTGCTGTTATAATATATGTTTGTTTGCCGCCATTAAAATCAAGACTATGTTTTATTGATGCAATCATATAATTGCCCGATAAAACTTTATCATATAAATTCTCTGTATTTTTAATCGTACCGGGTTTTGATTCCACAACCCTTTCTGATGATGGTACTAATATCTCAATCATATCACCAACATGTAAATAAGTTAAACCCGGAAAGACAATTTGTAATTTAATTTGACCCAATCCAGTCAGTAAAGTATTTCTTTGTAATCTCCAATCTTCAACCTTATTGTCATATGCATCGTTTGTAGCTGTCGAATACATCTTATCATGCTTTGGATGAAACATTACTTTACTATCAAAATATGATTGTATACTGTTATCAGCTTCATTAATACTTGTTTCAGCTTGAGGAGCATAATAATTATTGAAGGTAACATCAAAATTGGTTTCGGACTTACTTATAGGCATATATTTATCAGCATGTGTAATCTCTTCTGAATAAGCCTCATTTAAACCATACGTATGTTGTTTAATTTTCTTTCTGATAATATCATGTGTTATAAGTTTTGATGCGTAGTAACCTTTGTCTATATTTTTTATTGTATCAAATTGATGTAGAATTTCTAAACTATCTAACATCTGCCGCCCTCTTGCTAATTGTTCTATCTTTTGTTCCTTAGCTATGAGTGGTGTATATATAAACTTTTGCTTACTTGGTTGACCCATAAGGCTATCAACACTTTTAAAATATGTAATATTATTTGATTCAAAAAATAAATAATTTGGTACATTATTTTCATTTAATGCTCTTCTGGCTAACCAATGACATGCGGCATGTGGACGCCAGTTTGGAATAACAATATTTTCTGTTCCAACTGTATCTTCAATTACATAATCATTATCTGATAATACCCACTCATCTAAAATTGTTTCAACAATAGTACTAATTTTCTTATTACGGAATGTTTGACATACACGCGTATTTCGATTAGACATATCTGTTTCAGATGTACCATGAAGAATAAATATCTGTTGTCTATCTTTAATAAAAGTACGCTTATCTATAGAAGTAACATACATAGGACCTGTAAGATGATTGTCACCATGCTCTACAGATTTAGAAGTAATATCGAAATTAAGATGTTCTTCACCTAATATTGGAGCTTTGAGTGGAAGATTAATGGAATCATTAATAACAATATCCATAGTAACATTACTACGATATATGCTTTCATAAATGTTTATAGTTTGGAATTTATCGGCTAACGGAAATACACCCTGACCAGCTACAAGTTCAAGGACTTCTATTCTTACATCCGACGCGCCTTCTTGTATTTTCATATTATTTCAATAAAAGTTTTAGTTCTCTTACAATTTCAGGTACAAATTCTGGACGAATCATATTAATACTTCGTTTAGCATCATTTAAAGTTTCTTCATGCAGAAAATTAGTAATGGCCGTAGCACCGGGTGCAGTTGAGTCAACTTGAAAACCATCTGCATCTTCATAATGATGCACTGCATTCATATTCGCTACACCATATTTCTTAGTAACAAATTTCTTTAAATCATAATAACGCAATGGCCAATCATAATATGGATTAGTCATTTGTTGTGCATATAATATAACCCAATGCAATTCTGCATCCCCATAATACTCATATGCAAGATATTCTGGTGTTTCTCCTTCTACAATACTATGCATTACAAAAAAGGATTGATATTTTACCATATCAACCTTCATACGAACTCGTTTTAATATATTAGTTATATTATTAATAATAGGCTGATTTTTAATACCACGAACATCATAACCTATTGTATCAAAATATTTAAAGTATGCCATTAGTAACCCTCCTCAACACCACCAACACCTTTGGCTCCTGATTCTGATGTCTGTGCACTTTGTGTGATTTTTTGTGTTTCAGTAAATGATAAACTAAGGTTATAAGAAACAGGTCGACCGTCTCTCATAGCTACCCAAAATCCTTCTGGTGTATAATTTGTCGAAACGTTTGTACAAACACAATTATGAATCTTTGGTAAAAATTTATTTTGCACCAAAGCACCTTTTTGATTCATCAAAAACTGAATTTTAAATTCATTGGGGAATGTATAAAGACCTTCACCCATAAAACCACCAACAAAACCCGGTCTTGAATTCTTTCTGAACATTTTAATAATATTAAGTACCTCATTACCTTCTGCTTCATTTGAAGGAGCAAATGCAAACTCAAAGGAAAATTCTCTAAATCCTATTCCATTAAATAATTGTTCTTCATAAGGATTTTCTGCAAATCTTCCTGCTGCTTTTAATCCGGCTCCAATACCGGGTATAAGTGCTGCCGCACCTATTGCGCCAGCCGCACCAGCCGCTTTAGCAGCCATACCTATTGCAGCCGCCTTACCTACCTCTGTAATAGCTCCTCCAGTAAAGTTATTCATAATATCTGTAATGCTACCACCTTTACCTTTTTTAATAAATTCCAATCCCAGATTTCCTAATGCACCTAAACCTTCTGCACCCCATGCTGCACCCTCTGCAAATGTAACAGATGATGGCATATATAAAAAAGCATGTTCTAATTCTTTTGCTGGTGTTGTTATCCTCTCCCATTGGTCTGAAAGGAATTGTTTAGTCGCTTCTAATCCTTTAGCTACCAGAGTCTTAGACTCACCTTCCTCAGTCGGAGTTGTCTTTTCACCTTTCTCTTGAGCTTTTTGGGCTTCTGCCGCCGCTTTTTGTTCTGCTCTTGCATCATATCCTCCACTGGAACCAGTTATCGTCATACCGGGACTAAATTTATCTGATTTTCTACTTGCCCCAACATTCTTTTGTTGATCTTCAAATATCTTTTGTGCTTGTATATCATCATCTTTCTTTTGTAAAGAAATACCACCTTGCTTAACAGCAGTAAATTGTATACACTCTTGAACAATTTCTCCATTGCTATCAGTTAAATCACTATCAATATTAAGAGGATATACATGTTTAGGTATACTCTGACCAGTTGTCATTTTTGGTACAGTTGGGCTAGAAGGTGCTTCACTATCTTGCTGACCCGGTACTGGATCTGCCCATAATCCCATATCGGTTGTTCCAGTTGAGTTATTTAGGCTCCATTCTGACATCATTTTTCTCCGTGGTATAAATACTTAATATAATATATTTATAAGACCTATATGAAAAAATATCCACGTGTCGGGCGGTATATAATACAGAATAAAGAGAAATATGTGGCGAATCTTCAGGAATGTCAGTATCGCTCCACATGGGAATTGAAGTATATGAAATATCTGGATACTCATCCTAATGTAATTGAATGGGGCTCAGAAAATGTCATTATTCCCTATTATAATCCCGTTGAGAAGAAAACCAGACGATATTTTGTCGATTTTTACACAAAAGTCCGATCAACCTCAGGTGAATATAAGAAATACATCATTGAGGTTAAACCAGCCATCCAATGTAAACCACCTAGAAAACCTAAGAAACAAACACAAGGATATATTAAAAAACTTAAAACATACATAATGAATCAGGCTAAATGGAAGGCTGCGCGGAAATGGGCAGAAAAACGTGATATGGAATTTATTATTTTAACTGAAAAAGAGCTGGGTATTAAGACCAAAAAGCATAGAAAACCTGTATAAATATATATATGGCTAACGAGCAAATCAATACAGTAGCAGGAACAAGAATAACACGAGTCTATTCCGCTAAGTTTTATTACTTTAAATATGTCACAGAAGAAAGGAATAAATGGTTTAATGTATTTCCATTAGTTTTTTCTTTAGGAAAACGGGGCAATATAATTCAAGGTTTAGATTTTCATTATATACCACCTAATATGAGAATACCTTTATTAACTATGTTAAGAAATCTTCAGCCTAATTTAACAAAACAACCTGTTGCCTTTGCTCGATATTTTAATAAGCTTATGTGGACACAAAGAAAATGGAAACCCGCACAAGCTTGTTTTAAAAAATATACACTTGATAATATAAGAGGTGGAAAGATTATAAGAATAGCACCAAAGGATTGGGATGAAGTATTATTACGTCCTAAAATAGATAAATTTGTTACTCAAAAAGGTAGTAAAATTGCTTCGGGAAGAATTTGGAAAGATTCAATTAAATACATAAGAGGATAATATGCTTGGAAATATATTAGGAAGAATCCGATTACCGGGTGGCGTAACTGTTGGTGCTAATTTTCCAATAGGTACTGATCCCTTTAAAGGAAAAAAACAACCCGGTGTTGGTGTTGAAGAAGGTACACCAGATAATAGCATTACTAGAATGATGGCTAATGTTAAAAGTTCTGGTTTATTTTCCAGACCTTATTTGTATTATGTTTTTATTACTCCACCGAAAACATTATTGGGTGTTGATGTTGGAAATATTCGAGGAGTAATGTTAAATTGTAATGCTTGTAGCATACCCGGATTTACTATGGCTACAAAAGAACATAAACCTTATGGTTTAAAACGAGAATATGTATATGAAAAATTATTTGATACAATGCAAATGAGTTTTTATTTAAGTGAAGAAATGCATGAACATAATTTCTTTAATTCTTGGATGAGTACAATGTGGGATAGAGGTCGTGTAAATTGGTATCGCGACTATGTAAGCACTATAGAAATATTTCAATGCTCTGGTACAAAACCCGGTAAAAGTAATGACTTACCAGTTATGATGAAAGTAAAATTAATTGACGCATACCCTAAAGTTATCGGAGCCTTACCGTTAGGATATGCAACAGCAGGAAGTATTCAAAACTTAAGTGTTGATTTTACCTTTCGTGATATAGAATATACTGACTATAAAGGTGGAAATCCTATTAAGAAATTGATGGGATCATTATCTGATGGTTTTGCGCATGCGCAAAATGCATTAAGTTCTTTTACAGAGGCAGGATCGCAACTAGGTGGATTGGGAAAAAGTTTAGCAATGCCTAAAATTGGATCTATTTTAAAGGAAAAATCTCAATTTTTACCAATATCTAAATTAGGCGGAATGTTTGTATAATATTTAAATCATTTTATATAGGAGTATAATGAAATGGGATTACCAACAATTGCGGTACCGCAATATAAATTAACTGTTCCATCAACATTGAAAGAAGTAAGTTATAGACCTTTCTTAGTTAAAGAAGAAAAAATTCTTCTTATAGCAATGGAAAGTGATGATCAAAAACAAATGACTGGCGCTATTAATACGATTATTAAGAATTGTATCTTTGAGGATCTTGATGTACATAATATGCCAATGTTTGATATTGAATATATCTTTTTACAATTAAGAGCCAAATCAAAAGGTGAGATTGTTGATCTATCATATGAATGCGAAAAGTGTAAAAAACAAATACCAACACAAGTTGATTTAACAAAAATAGAAGTAACACGAATTGAAGGACATACCAATAAAATAGAATTATCATCAGATGTTGGTGTAATAATGAAATATCCTTCAATAGCAATGCAAGATACTATTAGTACAGATAATACAGATGTAGAAAACGTTTTCGCCACTGTTACAACCTGTATTGATTCGATATGGGATAAGGAAAACGTATTTTCGGCAAAAGATCATACAAGAGACGAGATAGATAAATTTGTTGAATCTTTACCTGATGAATCTTTTCAAAAGATTCAAAAATTCTTTGATACTGTTCCTGTATTAAAACATGATATAGATGTGAAATGTTTAAATAAGAATGGTAAAGGAAAAAAGGCTAGTGTATGTGGCCATACAGAAAAAAGGACCTTGGAGGGTCTTGCGTCTTTTTTCGGCTAAGCCTCGGTTCAGATTCGGTCACTAATTATTATACTACGAATTGGCAATTAATGCATCATCATAAGTATTCACTGACCGAGGTAGAAAATTGGATGCCTTGGGAACGAGAAATTTATTTAATGTTATTAATGAAACATCTTGAAGAAGAAAACGAACGACAAAAACGAGAACAACATCGGGGATAAAAATGGCTGACGATAACACTAAAGAGCTAAAAGCATTAAATCAAGAACAAGCTAACACTAATAAACATCTAACTAGTGTTCAATCCAGTATTGATGCCATCAAAGTCGCTCTCATTGGGGAAGCACAAAAAAATCCCGAAGATGTTAAAGAAGCTAAAAGTGCACAAAAGGCAATATTAAATACCTTACAAGGTATTTTAAAAGCTACAAAAGCAGGTGTCGGTGAAATGGGTGGAGGTCTGCTAGGCGGTATTAAAAAGATGTTCTCCAAATATAAAAAGATACTTATAGGTTTATTGGGTGCAGGTCTTATTGCCATGTTCTCACAACTTGATATGAAACAAGTGAAAGCCGTTTGGAAATCATTTAAAGAGGCACTGGATAAGGTCTGGCAAGTATTAAAACCTCTAGGTAAAGCCATAGGAGAATGGGTTAAAGATAATTTCCTGCCCAATACCGTAGCGATGTTAATCGAACACTTTAAAATTGTAGGAAAGTTGTTTGATGACATTAAGATGCATTTTGAAGGTTGGGATGGTAAGACATGGCAAGAAAAAGTAAAAGCCGTTATTGGTTCATTTGGATCTCTTGGCACGGCCATAGCAAATGCTGCTATTAATATAGGTGATTGGGCTTTACAATTACTTGGATATGATGGAAAATTTAGTCAAGATGTTAAAAAGAAATGGGAAGAATTTTTTGGTGATACTAAAGAAGGCGGTATATTAAGTACAGTAGGTGGAATGTTTAAATCTATTGGTGGCTTGTTTCTATTAGGAAAAATCATTCCCGGTCCAATAGGAACTGCACTTACTTTACCATTAAGAGCAGCAATAATAGGAGGAAAGAAAGGTCTTGGTCTTGTTGGTGATCTTGCTAAGGGCATAGGCAAGGCGATGCCTTCAATAGCAAAAGGAAGTAAATTTGCTACAGGAATACTTGGTAGTGTCGCGAAGAAAGCAGGTATATTAGGTCTAGCATACTCTGTTGGTGAAGGCGCCTTTGCTGCTTATCAAAAATATAAGGAAGGTGGTACAGTCGAAGAAATTTGGCAATCTGGAATATCTAAGTTTCTAGAGTCAGTTTCAATGGGTCTTTTATCTAAAAAGACTGCGGATTCATGGGCTGCCAATATTACAGGTTTCTTTGGTAGCGTATATGATGCAATGTTTGGTGAAAAAATAAAAAAACAAACAGAAGAAGAAATAAGAAGAGAAAGAGAATTAAGGTCTGGCAAAAAATGGAAAGACATGACACCAGAACAAAAGAGGGCAGCAGAAAAAGAACTTAGAGCAAAAATGGATGAAGAGAGAAGAGGTGGTAAAGGGTCAACAGTAGCACTTGCCAAAGGAGATGCTGTAGCATTGCAAGCACAAAAAGATGCAATTGATGCCAAAATGGCGGGTATAAGTCAAGTACAAATGGCAAGTAAAAACCAAGATTGGACAGAATGGTATAAATTACAAGGACAATCTGTACAACTTCAAAAAGATATTAATAAACTTAACGAGATAAAAAAAGAAACAATTAAAAAAGAAGTTAAGGTAATTGCAAATCAACCAGCCGATATGGTAATTGGTCCTCAGCATATAGGTGGTGCTGTTTCACGTCAAAGAGGGGTAAGAATGGCCATGGGTCAGACACGTGCCTCCAGTTGGAATATGCAAACACAACAAACACAATTGAAGACTAATGCTCTTGGCCAAATGTTTAAAGGTGGTATAAGAGTAACTTCTGGTTATCGCGATCAAGAACGCGGTACTAAAGCAATGATCGGCTCAGTCTCACCATTAAAGAAATATAAACAGAAATGGCGAGATATGTTAACAGAAGAAGAATTAAATGCTGCGGCTGGTACTGAAGCAAGAAAAAGAGGAGTAGCAAAATTACGCGCTGGTGGCATGTCTTCAGAACACGAACATGGTAATGCAATAGATTTTAGTTATCCAGCTGGATATAGTGAAAAGACTTTTCCTGCATTAAAAAAAGCCATTCTAGATCAATTTCCGGGTGCTAATTTAATTAAAGAAAAAGATCATCTGCATATGTCATTCAATAAAGCTAATATAAGACCTTTGCCTAATCAAGTTCCTAATCAGTCAGGAGTTCGATTAGCATCATTACAACCAACTGGTGGCGCAGGAGGCGCTGGTGGAGGTACAGTACAAGTTAATAATAATAATAATACTACTAATAGTTCCACGCAAGTTTCCATGCCGGCGTCCGCAACGAATCCACATCAAGGACCAGAACAAGTAATTAATACATGATAATAACACCAGCTTAGGGGACTTAAAGTCCCCCTCACTGGCAGGAGAATTACTGTTCAGCTAACTTCTTAAAATACTCCAAAGAGTCATCACCTTTATCACCAGCCGTAACTGGTTCATCAGTGCTTTCCTCAATAGTTCCAGCAAATTCATCACCCTGTTTCGCAATTACAGTATTGAAACGAGCTTCCAATTCCTGATATGATTTAAAGTTATCTGGACTAACAAATTCCTTTAGAGAATGTTGTTGATTCCAAACTTCTTCACACTTCTTATCGTCACCATCATATAAAGCAGACGGTTCAGCAAATTCAGACTTATCATAATTTGCATATCCCTCAACCTGACGGATTTTGATTTTGAAGTTTGCACCAGTCCAAAAGTCAAACGGATTTAATGGTGTTTCATCCTTAAATTCAGGATTCATTACACTGGTAATCTTTTCAAAGATTTTCTTACCATAACGAAACAAGAATACCTTTCCTTCATTCTCTGCATTGGCACTATCCTCCAATACAAGAATATTAGAATAATAACTTAATTTTCGTTTACGATCACGAGCAATGTTTTTATCTGATTCAATACCAGAGTTCCACAATGCTGTATTGGCTTTAGATACTGGATCATCTTTACCAAGAGTGGTTAAAGAGTTCTCAATATACCATCCACCCGGACCTTTGAATCCATGTGACCAAAGTTGTACCCAAGGCACATCTTCGTTATTTGAGGCAGGAAGAAAACGAATAACCGCATAGCCATTACCAGACTTATCACGTTCACATTTCCAAATACGATCATCTTCATACGAGGGTTTTTCAGCTAGTTTCTCAACTTGCTTGGAGAGACTTTCTAGGTTGGACATTCTATTCTTTTTCATTTCTTTAAAACTTGCCATTCTTATTACTCCTTATTTCGTTGTATTATTGTATTATTAAGTATCATTATATAGCTAGTTATATTTCCTCCTTTCTTAAATTGGAAGCTTTGGTTGTTTTTTCATCATATTCAATGACTGTGCCTCAGCTTCGATTTTATCTTTTATTGATTTATTTAATAATTTTGCCACTCCTTCAATTTCACCATCTATCTCATTAGTATATTCCAGAATAGCATCCATATAGGATATGCGTTTCTTCTTAACTATCTCTTCAATTGTTTCTGATATATCAATAGCCATAGTTATCCCATTTGTTTGACACTATCACATATACCTAACTTTTTGGCTTCTTTACCACTTAACCAAACATCATGTGCAGGTAATAGATAGTCTCTAATTTTCTTTTCATTTAAACCAGTACATTTTTTATAATGATTAATCATTCGTTCAGTCGTTAATTCATACTCTTTAACTGTAGAAAATAATTCATGTTCTTTACCATACATACCCCATGAATATTGATGTGACAATATTGAAGTATTTGGTGTTAATATTCTATGTCCCTTTTCACCTGCAATAAAAATTGCAAAGGCGGCTGAGGCAACTGTTCCTACTCCAACTGTTCTTATTGGTATTGGACTACCTCTCATTATATCTATTACTGCAAAAGCTGAATTTAAATCACCGCCACCTGAATTAATTAATACTTGTAAATATTTTGCTTTTGGAGATTCTAAGTTTTTTCCTATTATAAATGCAATCAAATCACGACATGTTTCTTCATTAACTGGACTCATAAACAAATATATATCACTATCTTCTGGAGTGACCGTTTTGTTTTCGGTCGTGTTTTTGGATGCCATTTAATAACTCCCATGTGTGATGTACTAATCATTTGTATTTTATCTTCTATAAGGGTCTATGTAAAATATATGATCCCCAATAGTGGAGTATTTTAACATTTTACGATTCCAATATGGATCAACATCTTTTCTATGATAATGTGTTGCACCATGTAAAAAATCCTTCATCGGTTCTTTAACCATTGCTCTCGCAATTAGTTTAGAAATAGCCCATGACATCTTGTCTTTAGGGATATCGGATTTACCATCGCAATACCAACTAAAATGACATTTGTGTAAAACTATCTTTCCATTATTCCGGTTAGCTTGATGTACTACTTTACATAAAGTATTTGGAAAATGTTTGCTCTTAACTCTATTTATAGTGACTAATGCGACGGCAATTTGTCCCTTCGTCATTTGATCTCTTGCTTCAAAGTAAATATTTTTTGCTAGACAATTAATCTCGTCTTGTTGATTATAAGGTCTTAATGCTATCTTATTTGAAAAAGTTTTCCAAGGTGTCGAGTCACCAACTTTTCCTTTACTCATTTCCATCATTTTTTCTTGAACCCAACTAGCTTCAGATATTGGCACCGAAACTAATAGGATACAAATTAAAAATAACTTCTTCATAATATATACCCCGCATAATAAAAGAAAAATGGTGAGGATTCATAATGGAATCCCCACCATATAAGTTAGTTAAAACTTATCCCCAAAACTGATTCAGTTTCTTACGGATAGATCTAACCGTCTTTGCTCCACCAGCGATATCTGCATTTTTAAATGCAATTTCACCGGTTGCTGGGCTTGTATAAATTTGCACCCAACGTGGTAGTTCAGTCAACTCGCATTCCAAACGAGTCATTTTACGAGCGTGTTTACGTCCAACTCTTGGTTGGCCATGTTTCATAGTCATACTCATATTATCTCCTTCAAAGGATTTAAAAAATAATAATGAATGTACTCTCTCATTCATCATAATAACAACCCCATTATACCATAATGGAGCTTAACACACAAGGAAAAAGTTTCCCTTGAATTTGGTGAGGGTTTCTGTTGCCAAGTACCCTCGAACTCCGACTGACTATGCAGCCATCGCTAATTCGTAATCGTTAGCGTTTGTGATTTGAATGGTTGATAACCGAGCCACCATTCTTCTCGGTGCTGTCTCTATAATTTCCATCATACAGTCGAAACCAGTTCACCCCCATAATTAATTCATCATAGTAAGCCCTTAGAATTTGGTGGAGGCGAGGGGAATCGAACCCCTGTCCTATAAGCTTCAATTATAAAGATTATACAGCAATTATATTATTTATACTCGTTGAAGATCAATAGGTGAATCAGATGATTCAGTCAATGAATATAGTTTCTCATGTAATTCATCTATAGTACCATTATTATGAATAGTAAGATCATAATCTTTTTCATCCATTCCATGCTCTGAAGCATGATTATGTTCGTGAATTCTTAATGCTTTATCACGCGAGATATGAATTACTACACCACCTTTATTTCGAATCCATAATGCTTCATTACTAAAACGAACATCACTAATTACAACTGTCCTACCCGGATGTTTCTTAGTAAACAGTTCCGCATTTTTAACCCATATATTAGGATCTAATGATCTACCGACCTCTGTACCTATACGCTGATACATTATGCGGGGAGAAATACCCCATGGCTCTATTGCTACTTCTTTATTACGTTCCTGTTCATCAGTCAACTGAAACATAATTTTAATAGATTCTTTAATTGGTTTTGCAAATGAATAATGCAAACAGTTAAATGTATCGCATATATATTTTGCTGCTGTGTCTTTACCACTTCTAGCTTTACCTGCAAATCCAATTACCATTGGTTCTCCTTTTGAATTAGTTAATCCGAAAATGGGAAACATTATTTAGTAGATCCTTTCCAATGATCAGGTCCTCTTTTAACTTGATTCTTCCAGACATGAGGTTTAACTAAACCTGTTTTTTTATCAACAACTGGTGTATAACCTTCTAACTCATTTCGATATGCTTTTGCTGTAGCTTTATTATCAAAAAATTCTTTACCAACTTTAAACAGTTTCTTCATCACAAACTCCACTTTTAAATTATTAAATAAAGGGTGCTACTACATATGCTAATACTAAATATACAGTTGTACCAATCAAAATTCCTGTTAACATAATAAACCTCCTATTTAAAAAACACCAAATATACAATACCAAATGGAGCGAAGAGTGCTGATAACATATAAGCAGCTATTATACCAGCCGCTACACATCCTACTATCACTTTTATAAATTGTTCCATGATTCTCCTCTCATTTAATATACTAATATTATACCAAAACTATCTCCCTAATACAAGGAAAAGTTAACTTATTGGTTTTAAAGGGGTTATAACTCGTTGATTTTAAAGGAGTTATTAACGCGATATACGGCGATTTAAGGGGATATTCACAAAGGTATATCCTACTATGCATTTCGCATAATATCCCCTTAAATCGCATTTAAATGCACCTAATCATAGCCTCGACCATAGTCGTCATACCATGATTCCATGCCTGACGCCATATGAGAACAATCTAATCTTACAAGAAGATTATATTGCCGTGCGGGGATATCCGCTAAACATATATTAAGCGGGGTTTGACATTCCTTACATGAAATATCAGTTGATTTTATATTTACCGCCACTTTAACAGGAATATTTGACTGTTGATAATATTCCTGTGTTCCGTCCGGATGAAAGAGTTGATAATCATTTCGTTGAGAACAATGTGGACAATAAAACATAATTACGTCATAGGGTTCCATAATTTACTCCTGTGTATAACAACCTGCCCAATAATCACATGTAACATAATTTAAAGGTGCTGAACTACTCTTATATGCATCTGTATCTAAAATATATCTCCGCGCAGGATTATCACCAACACAAATATCTTTTGTACCTGCAGTGACCATTTGACATTCCTCCATACTTGTAAACTCTGCCTGATCAACTTGTGTATAAGGTCCGCTGTCAAACCACATCGGTTCATAAAGATATCCACCAAACACTAAACTTGCAACCAACAAAATCATACTCATAATAAATCTCCTTTCATTAATAATAAATCATACTTTAAACAACTTCTCAGCTATTCTAAAGACTAATGCCTTTAGTCCAAATACTACTAGTGTTACAACCATCAATAATGTCTGATACCAATCAGGCATCATTCCTAAATTCTTCCATGCATCCGCTATCGTTTCATTAGTAAAAAATGTACTAATAAACGTAATTGGTATTGGAAGCAATAAGACTATAACTATTAATTCATCTTTCCATGATAAACTAAGTGACTCAGAATCCATGTCAAAGCGTTCTTTTTCTTCTTCCAGCTTTTTACTCATGGCTTATTACCCCTGTGCGTCAAAGTAATCCCACGAAAGTTCTCCTCGCTCTATGGTTTCTCCTACCTTTCTGCATCTAGCATAAGTTTTTCGAGTATTGCCACCTGCATATGTAAAAGTCCTTACACCGGCATTATATACACCCGGTGCATCAGAATATGTATTAGATGCGGTGGCGGTATTTTCATATTGCCATACACTACTATTTGCTACAGCTACCCATGCCATAATGTGTCTCCTTATGATTTTCGAGTTACGGCTACTATCTTATTAATTTGTTTTTGAATGATCTCTTTTCTATTAGGCCATTTAATATAAACGTCCTCAGGATTCTTCATCAAATTATATAGCAAAGGCATAATCATTTTTTCAAGTTTCAACAAATCATTTTTATGTTCTTTTTTCAAAACATCTAATTGAGTTTCATCACCCTCTCTAATAGCAATTAACTTATCAATTTTCTCTTCCAACTCACCTGATGCTACTCCTTTTGTATCGGCAATTCTGCTTTTGATTTCCTTCTCAACTTCTTCGATTTCTGCTTCATCGACGGTATTAAAACCAAAATCCATATCGTCATCATAGTCATCAAAATTAAATTCTTCAGCCATAATACTTCTCCTATCCTATTTGTATTACTTGTGGATTCTGTTTCATAATTTGTATCAATTTTTCTATATAAGTATCCATTTCCTTAAAAGGTTTTTTAAATACTTGCACTTCAAAAGATTCCCTTACAGCTATTAATATTACAATTTGTTCCGGTATTGCTCCTGTCATCTCAAAGAATGCTGCAGAATAGAAAAAGGCTTGGATGAAATAATCTTCAATCCATTCTTCCTTCTTTGCCCTTTTTGATGTTTTAAAATCTATAACAGACAATACACCATTATATTCCGCAATACAATCGGCAGTTCCTGCTAGTTTTAATATATCACTATATAATGGAATTTCTAATCCAACTATATTATTAATATTACCAAGCAAAAATCTTAAACGATTAAATACACCACGCGCTTCATCATTAACCATTAATAAATTTTGATTAGACAAATATCGTTCACATAAATCATGTACGGCAGTTCCTAATTTAGCAGACTCTTTCATTATCCTATCTGCTTCCTCATCGCCAACTCTTTCTCTCCATGCATCAAGACTTGGTTTAGGTTGTGAGCCAAGAACAGATGTAATAGAAGGATACGTATGTCCATTTGGTGTTACATATACTCGTCTTCCAGCCATTATCTCACGATGAGGGACTTGTATATCATCAATGTCATTCACATGTATAAACTGCTTCATTTTTTAAGTGTTCTATATCCTAATGTGACATTAGCGATCATAGTTTTTCCAGCACGTAATACTTTTAAAACTACATTATCTTTTGGTAATTTTCTTACAACAATTTTTGCAAATGATTCAGGATGAATTTCCACACCATCTAATTCTAAAAGAATATCACCTGCTTTTAATATTCCATCAGAAGGTCCTTTTTGAATAATCTCTTCTATAAAGATACCAGTACCAGATTCAGGATATCTAAATGCCGTTGTTAAGCTTCCATATTTTTTTTCAAAGTTAACAATATCCTTTTTATTAATTTGACGAAATAAAACACCAATATAAGGACGTTCTATCTTTTCACCTGCTTTTAATCTCTTAATAATATATTGGGCATAATCGCCATCAATAGCAAATCCGAGCCCAATACTTCCTCCACCTTTATTATTTGACATAACCATAGTATTAATACCAACCACATTACCATGATCATCAAACAAAGGTCCTCCTGAATTGCCGGGATTTATAGAAGTGTCAGTTTGGATAAATGGAACATAATTTGGTGTATTAGGCACCATTCTATCTAAAGCGGATATATATCCAAACGTTGTCGTAAAAGATAAACCCATTGGTGAACCTATTGCAATAGATTGTGATCCAATTTCGGGTGTCTCTCCCCAAACAACAAAAGGAAATTGGATATTCTTTGGATTATTTATTTTCAATACAGCAATGTCTGATTCTGTATCATAACCTATAACATCGGCGTTATATTGTTTACCATTTTTAAATCTCAAATGAACAATACCACGTTTATTAGTTATATTTGCTATAACATGGGCATTTGTAATAACGTGTCCCTTTTCAGAAATAACAAAACCAGATCCTGAACGTGTGCGTTCACTACCTTCAAACTTATTAGGTCCACCTTTTTGTCTAAATTTAAAACCACCTGATGCTGGAACTGCAGAATTATTTTCTGCTATAATTTCAACAACCGCTGGCATAACTTTTTCAATCACCTTAGTAGTAGGTGTATGATTGGCACTGCTTATTGTCGAATATAATAAAAGACTCACAGTAAGGACAATAATTTTTCGGTAAAACATTTTTGCTCCTTTAATCTCTGATATCAAAATTAGAATTATATTTTTTCTTAATGGCATGTAGCCGATCATTAAATGCTTTAGTAGGTTTCTTTAAACCTTTAGTGGTTTCTAAGAAAACTGGATCAATAGGTCGTGGACCTCCAATAATACGTAAAATCCGTCCCTTTGTAGAACATTTAGGACATGATCGTTTTAATGGTATATCCATTTTTGCAATTGTTTGAAATTCTTCAAAATGATTCTTACACTTTAAACATTCATAATCATACAATGGCATTATATACTAACTCCTAAAGGTATTTCAAACTTAGCAAATTTATTTTTCCATTTAAAAAATGATTCACCATGATCTGTTTTATTCAATTTCATCCACTGCCACTGATGAACCATTTCATGCGCTAATGTAAATAAAAATTCATTCTTGTTAATAAAGCGATCGGCTATGGATAAAACACCATATACCTTTCCGTTTGATTCTTCATACGGAATATGTTCCGCATGACATCCTTTCTTTTGTATAATCTCAATATCATGGAAAGGATATACTTCATTATTAAAAATTTCCTCATTTAATATATTAAACCATCGCGTAATAAGATGTTTAGTTGGAAAAAAAGTTCTAGTGTCTCGATGCTCTTTATAGGCTCGAGATAGATTTGTTTCATCGCTGCGTATTGCTTGAATGATAGGATTTGATTTTGAAATATACATGACTACTCCTTTTCATCGTTTAACTGGATAACCACTCCTTTTACGCTTAATTCTTTCCGAGGGAGCCCCGCCGTCCGAAGTTACCACTGCTCTCGCAGTAAAGGATCTTTCGAATTCATACGAACATTCAAACTTATTACCAAATATATCGCCAGTAAAATCTGGATCATTCCAATTTAATCTTATAGGGGAATCAGACATACTTTTGACTTCAACAGTAATATAATCTTCTTTAACTGCTTCCAACACTACAGCATCATATTTTTTAAAAGTCTTATTTCCTTTCGCTTTGTATCTAACAGTTGTATTTAATTTGGATTCATCCATCGTTTTATACCTTTCTATATAAATCTGGAAATACTTCTAATACGAGTTTCTCTGTTAATCCTTTAACTTTAAGTTTCTTTTTCAGCATTTGTTCATATATCATAGACTCAGCCGGATGCATAGATTCTAATACTTGAGTTAACAATTCTTTCATTCGCTCTGGTTTTACACCAGCACTCTTAGGATGCCCTTGTGCAAATACAGTACACTTAGGTATTTCCATATATAAACTTGAAGGATTTAATCCTAAAGGGGCTGCATCCGGTACATAAGGAGGAACATCAATGCACCATTGAATGTTAGGATCAAATGTACCTTGCAATACGGCTTTAAGCATAGCATTCTGTTTATACTTTTCTAAAAACTGTGCTTTTTGCTTTCGTGTTTTTAATTGTTCAAATTCTTCAAATAATTCAGATATCATTTTTGTATTAGGTGTCATCTTGTAAATTCCTCCATGTTTTCCATTAAATACTTCAATCGATTTGCAATGAAATAATTCATTAAATTACCTTGCTGATATACTTTATCTTTCATATATTCCGACAAAATCCCATCAACAATATTGGTTGGAATATAGTCAAAATCTATCAATGCTTCATTTCGATTCCAGCCATGTAACATTTCATCTTTAAAGTCCTTTGGATTTTGATTCATCCAAGTAGCCACTTTCTTTTTTGAAATTGGCTTTTGTCTTATCTTATCGGCCATTGTATTATCAGCTGATAATATATTCGGAATACCATCACCTTTATCACCGCGTATAATATGCTCTTTCAAATACTCCCATGGATTTATACCATTAAGCATTTTTTTCTTCATAGGTGAATATTGCCTTATAGACTTATATTTATACAGCTGAGAGAAGTCCTTATCACTAGAAACAATCAAAGTCTTCTCTTTTAAGTCATTATTTGCATGTTTCGCCAAAACCGCTATTACATCATCTCCTTCTGCATGATCTACTCTTATGACTTTATATGGAAAGTTCGTATCAAGTTCTTCGATAATTTTATTAATTGTTTCAAATAAAGCTTTCCAATCCATCCCTTTTTCTTCTTTTTGTTTGGTCCTTTCTGCTTTCCTATGTGCTTTATAATATGGAAAAAGTTCTTTCCGCCAACTGGCATGTTGATCACAACAAATAACAATCTCACCATATTGACTTTTGTATTTAGTTCTATATGACCGGATACTATTTAATACCAAATGACGAATGTAGTCTTCACCAAATCGTTCTTCATCCGGTACTTTATGTGCGACCATTATTGAACCAACAATAATATTTGAAAAATCTAGAAGTATCATGGCTCTCCTTTATACTGTCGTATGTACACATTCCCATACTGTTTTAATAAATCAATACCATTATCATTTTTATAAAATTCTTCATAATAAAACTTCCTAATACCAGACTGTAATATTAACTTAGCACAATCAACACATGGTGCATAAGTACAAAACATATCTGCATCTAAACCTGATTCAGTAGATTTTGCTAATTTGGTTATCGCATTTGCTTCAGCATGAAGAACCTCTGGTTTTGATTTACCATTTACTTCACAAACATTAGAATGTCCGGACGGCATACCATTATAACCGATAGAAATAATTCTATCATCCTTTACAATAATACAACCGACTTGAAGTCTAGTTGCTGTTGAAAGTTTACCATATATTCTCGCAACAGCCAAATGCGCTTGTATGTATTTATCTTTCACTAGAATACACCTAGCAAAATCGTATCTTTACCAATCCTTCCTGTTAAGGGTCTTTCAGACGTTTTCAAATTCTTTAATGTCTTTTTTAAAGTACCTTTTTTCAAAACAGCAAGTGTATCTTTTGGCTTACCAGCTTTCTTTTCTATCGATTCAGTTTTATCAAAGTATTGCATAGTGCTTCCCTTAATACTAAATCCCCTAACTTCATTCTCTGCATGGTAAACACCAAGACGATTAGACTTAGTATTGTATACCCATAATTCTTTTGCCCCAATAATTTTCTCAGGATTAATACTAACTAATCGAAGATCAGGATACTCTTTTTGGTATTTTAATTTACTAATAAGACGTGTAGCTGTTAATGTTTTCTTTTTACGTGGTTTACGTTGTGCTGTAGAATTTTTAATAATACGATCTATATCATCTAAAATAGTACCATATAAATCCATCATTAGTTTATGATATTTTGGTTTTAAATGACTCCATGCTTCCACATAATATTCATCATCTTTATTATAAACATCTACCAATTCATTATAACATTCAAGATACATTGGTCGCATTTTTCTAGCATGTGCCGCCTTACAACCGAGGTCTAATAAATGGTTATATGCTTCGTACTTCATCTTATAACCACTATCAATAAAATCATCTACCTTTCCTTCAACGGCAGATATCATTTCTTCAACTTTACCTTGTAAGCGATCTTGAATACTAATTACGTTTTTAGGTTTTTCTTTTTTCTTTTCTTCTTTTTGTTGTTCTTCCCTAATCTTAATCGAAGGATCAACCATAGAACCATCAACTATTGGAACCGCTCTCGTAACACCATCCTCACATCTCATTATATCATATTGCACCTTTTTCATATTAATCTCCCTATTCCAATGATTGCAATCACTATTACTATTATATTTAAAACAATTAAATTAACACTGCTTCTCATATAGGCGTTAATAATATGTAATGTTGAACCTACTAATTGAATTAAAAATATATTCAAAATAGAAACATCATCACCATGCCATGCCATCAATATATAAATACTAATAAAACATAATGAACCAAGCGTTTCACAAACTAACCTAAACCTATTATTTTTCCAGTCTTCAACTATCCAACTAATCATATTATCCTCAATTATTACTATATGTCATTGTATAATTCGGTGATTGAACCATCACTTCAGGATACTCAGGCTGTTTAGCCATTTCGCGATTATATTTTTCTTCAGTAGTTCCTTCACCTTCTAAAGAATCTAACCATTGTTCGTATTCTTCGTGGTTAAGACTCAATTCATCATCATCATCATTATCAAATTTTTTCCAAATACTCATTATCTTTTTCCTTTATAATTTAAAATTGTTTGAACATCTTGAACATACTGATAACCACCTTTATTAAATGCTGGCATACATCTGCTTGCTTTTTCTTTAGTTTGTCTATATGCTGTCTTATCTCCGCAAGATAAACAAGTTCTATATCCAATCGCTTTTCTAGCCGCATTATACTCATTCCCACAAGAAACACAACTTGCCATATTATAAACTCCTTTTTATAAATTTAGGTTCTTTAACCTTTTTACAAGTACCTTCATATTGGATATCACTTTTATGTGCTAGACGGAAAAATGATACCCCAACATCAAACACTTTTTTCATTTCAGTACATTGCTCAATATTATTAAATGATAACTGAAATTTATGTTCTAAGGGAATTGTCGAATTTTGCACCGACACTGTTAAAATTACATATAATATCCAATTCATAATTATCCTCAATCTCATTAACTATTATTAATATTATAACACACGAGGATAGGAAGGTCAAGGAAAAAACACCATTATAAGTCGTTATAATACAACGAGTTATAAAATACTTTGTAACCCGTTATAAAATAAGGACTTATAACTCGTTTATTTACTTGGTGTTGAGGGTTTAGCTAGTTTTTTGGCCATAAAAGCCATAAGATCCAACACTCTGCAACAATATCCGTATTCATTGTCATAGAAAGCAATCAATTGTAGAAGGCGTTTATTAACCATTTTCGAGGCGAGAGTATCAACTATTGCTGAACATGAATTACCAATATAATCTATGGACACTAATGGTTCATATGAAATACACAATATACCATGTAATTTTTTCTCTTTTTCAAATAATTCTATAACATGATCCATAGTCGTATCTGTTTCAAGTTCAAGTGTTAAATCTAATAAAGATACATTTGGTACTGGAACACGAATTGCAAGTCCATCTAACTTACCTTCTAATTCTGGAAGAACAATTCCCACATTTTGTGCTGCACCTGTCGATGTTGGAATAATAGAACTAGAAGCAGCCCTTGCCCTTCTCAAATCACCACCATTAGCATTATCTAATAATGATTGTCCCATTGTATAAGAATGAACTGTAGTCATGGTGCCGTGCTTAATACCATAATTCTTTTGTAATATTTTTAATATTGGGGTTAAACAAGTAGTAGTACAAGAGGATGCAGAAATGATATTATGTTCTTTTACTTTATAATCATTTTCATTTACGCCAAATACTAATGTAGCATCTACGTCTTTAGCTGGCGATGTTACAATAACATTCTTCGCACCAGCTTCTATATGTTGTTCAAGATCATGTTTATTAGTAAACTTACCGGTAGAGTCAATAACAAAATCTACCTCCAATTCTCCCCAAGGTAATTTTGATGGAGTCCTTCTATCAAAATTCGGAATTACATGACCATCAATAATTAAATTATCTAATTCATAACTAATGTCACCTTTATACCTACCATGAACAGAATCATACTTAAATAGATGTGCTCTTATATCAACTGTTGATCTTGCATTGATAGCAACAATATTATATCTCTCATCACTTATTAGCTTACGAACGAGATTTCTACCTATCCTACCAAAACCATTAAAGGCGATATTGATCTTCTTCTGCTTCTCTACCATAATTTCTCCATTTCAAATCAAGTTCGTCTTTATAACAATTAAAAAAATATTCCATATCACAAAACCAATAACTATGGTATTTCACACCATAAGTTAAATGAAATCCAAGTTTACGTGTTGGATATAATATATATGTACCTTTTCTGCTGATCTTAATAAATAACAACCAACAATCCTCATGGGATGTTATATCATGTTCCACCTGTTCTATCCATGAATCCAACAAAGAAATTCGTCCCTTTGTTATTAATTGATGAAAAGGAAAATCCCCATAGTTCTTACACTCAGCTAAAAAGTACGGATATTTTGGTGGAGGGATAATATCACCTCGTGACAACTTTATCTGTTCTTCAGAGAGATAATCTTTTCTAAATTCATTTTTTCCGCCAACATAAGCTCCTGAATTGGGAACACGGATAAATGATTCATTATATAGTTTAGAAAGATAATTACAAACATCTCTTTCCCAACTCTTACCTTTTTGTTTAGATTTTTTTGACATTAAACCTCATATGGGAATTCATCTTCACCATTCCACTCTTCTGTTCGTGTATATACCGGCGAACCACAAAATATGCAAAATTTTGGTTCTGGCATATCTTCATCTACTTCCATACAAAAATTATGTGAACATGCATCACAGAAAAATCTTGTTTCGTATTCACCTTCTTCCATTTAATTGGCCTCCGTTGCTATGTCGACAATCTCACACTTATCACCTGTACAAGCATATTCTTGTGATCCTCGTGTATGATCCTCGTGTTCGTATTCAGCCAATTCCTTCCAATCAATTGTTTCGGGCAATACAAAGGCATTATATTCATCTTTAGTACAATCTTGATATGGTGCCTGTTTGTATGTATGATCTGTATGTGGTAAGAAAGAAATACCGGATATCATATCAAAATGCTTATACACCCACGCTCCAACTTCAATCCATTCTTCATTTTTAACTGTAATGGTTACTGAAGGTTTATGTTCGCACCAGTGTTCTTGATATACTTTCCAAAATTCTAATTGCTCTATGGCAGATCGATCTTTCCGACAAATAGCTTCTCTAGCACTTTTAATTGGAAAAGAAAATACCCATGTGTGTTCTGGTTTAGTTACATCTGATTCATGCGGAATACCTTTCTCTACCATAAACTGACAAATAGGATCTTTCTTATCCCCTCTTACAGTTCTAATATAATATGGTGAATGTCTTGCATGAATACCAGAGGCCGCATCTACTAATTGTGAAACTGTACCAGAAGGTTTAACACAGGTAATAGCCGCAGATGGATTAATACCTAATTGCTTTGCTACTTTCTTATTTGTATCAACACATATTTCTTTTAACATTGTCAGTAATGCTGGTAACTGATCTAATATTGCTTGAACACTTTTAGTCTTATCATAAGAACCACTAGTAAATTCATTATCCATAATACCTGTTAATGATACCCCTAACAATGCTTCTTCTTCACAATTTGATTTCCATTCCTTTGACAAGTAACGAAAGTTAGTTAAGGTTGCTTGCCAAGTTCCAAGTATGGTCGCAAGTCTTACCTTTTCTTTTAAGTCTTTGGGACAATCGCCGGGTCTGACCACAACTTCTGTTAAATTACAAAATTCTTTATCTCTTAATATAATCTCGGAACAAGGGTTAGTACCAAAATTATAATTAGGATCTCTACGATCACCAAGTTTCTCAACTTGTTTTTTTGCAGCCACTCTATTAAAGATTCCACGTTCCCCCGATTTGGATTCAATTAACGACATCCATTCTTTAAGAAATATGTTGACATCTGGTTTTTCTGTATATACAACAGAATTATTAGACAAAGCACGTTGTGTATTATCTAACCACCATTGACCAGACTTTGCTTTTCTCATTCGTTCATCTGTAAGATTAGAAAGAGAAATTAATGCTGACCTTCTTACCCCTCCAACCACAACTATCTCTGCTATCTTACACATTAAGTCATGGCACTCAATAGAAGATAGTTTTCTGCCAACTGCTGATTTAAATGTTTCAACTGTAAAACGAAAAAGATTATCTAATGGTACAGGTCCTGAAGATCGACCACCAAAAGTTTTTAAACGCTCACCAGCTTTTCGAATTTTAGATGTATCCCATTTAGGAACTTGTCCAGAATATAGCATATGAATTAATTCTTTATATGCTTTTGCCCATCCTATCTTTGAATCAGCAACAACTATAGTCGTATCTGTATCAAATAATTCTTCTGGAACTTCAGAAAGTTTTTCAACCTCTCTACGTTCAACAGAAAAACCTACTCCAGTTCCACACATTAAAATAAATAAACATTCATCAAATGCCCTTGGCCTATTTACGGCAAGATAAGCACAATTATATCCTGCTACATTATCCCTCTCTAATGCATCCCCCGCTGTCATCAATGACCTCATTGAAGGCATTATTTTTTGTTCTACTACAGCTTGCTCTAAAATCTTTCTATCTCTTTTTATATTTGGTTTTCCTTCTAAATGCTTCTCGAAAAAATCAAAATATCTTTTTACTGTTTCTTCCCAAGTCTCTCTTCTATTTTCGGTATCTAACCACCGAGCATACCTACTCAAGTGTATGAATTGTTGATAAATTGTTGGTAAACTCATCTTCTTATTTTCTCCCTCATTTGTGTAATACATCCATATAAGTAAATAAAAAATGCTAATAATTCTACAGGTAATATTTCCCATTTGTCCGTTTCATAAATCCATCCTAACCAAAATATTTGAGCTATCAATCCATACCATACACCACAATCATGCTTTTTCATAAATAACCACGCAGCTGCTAAAGAAAGAACATTAGCACATAAAGCTATTTGATGGTCTAGTGTTGAAAAATATGCGATCATTTGATTTTATCCTTTAGTTCTTGCCACTCACGTTTACTCATATTAAAATTGGTTTCATCAAGAACACGTGTATTAATTAATAGATGTTTCTTTATTACATCCCATTCCATTCTGCTAAGGGATACACTATTTAGGCTGTAGTCTTCAAAGGCTTCAGCCGCTACTGGTACTTTTGGTTTCACTAATTCAAACATTGCTTTTGCATAATCTTGTATTTCTTGTTGTGCATGACTATCCATTCGTAACTTACAAAAATGAAAAAAGTTGTGCAAGTCAATTTTCCAGTAACATTCTGTATAGTTCGATACTGGTAAAACTATTCTTGACAACTCTCTTGTTAAACCGCCATGTCCTACAGTTTTATTACCAACCATCAATCCATAACAAATTTTAGCTTTATTGGTAATATCACTTATCATTGTAATATACTTCTTTTTCCATCCCTCAGTTAATTCACCACCACGTCCTTGATTATTCACTTTCGATTGTGGTTGAATATAATCTTCTTCAGGAATATAACAATCATCTGACATAATAGAGTATCTTCCAGAATACTCATTAAGTGATGCTGTTCTATGTCTCACCAACTGCCTCATAACAAAAATAGGAAGCTTGAGGTGGAATTTAACAGATACCATCTCAAGCGGTGAGGTATGTCTATGTCTAACTAAATAACGAATTAAATTTCTATTATCGGACGCAGTCCGGGTCCCCTTCCCATAAGAAACCCGTGCTGCGTCTGCAATACAATTATCATCACCCATTACATCAATAAGTCTTACAAAACCATGTTCATGCAACTTTCTTTCTTCTATCTCCATCGTAATCATCTCCAAATAATACTATCTTCATGTCTTGAAATGCTTTTTGTTTATGTTCTGCTTCACTAGTTACTGCGTCTTGTTTAATATCTCCATAATGTTTAATCATATCATTCAAATAATACTTGGTTTGTTCTTCAGTTAAAAGCATTTATTGTGTTCTCCTAACATCGTCTCCATTGGGACAGTTGAAAATCTGCTTGTAGTCCTGAGTAGGTATTATAATTTATAATCTCTACAATCTCATCAGTAGTTTTTCCACCGAGAATCATTTCATTAATATCCTTCTCTTTTACACTATCAGGCCATATACAAACACTATAACCATTTTGAATTACTTTATTTAGTGCATCTACTATTTGGATATTCCTCCTTTCATTATCCAAGACAATTACGTCGCAAACAATACCTTTAAAATTTAATCCTGCCGAAGCTAAGCAATTAGGCAAAAATAAACTATCTAAAGGTCCTTCAACACAATACTTAATTTTTGTATTATCTATGCGCTCTTGACCATAGATTAAATTATCCACTCCTTCGAGTTTAATTGTTATGTATTTACATTGGTCATTTGGATCAAACGACCTTCCCTGATAACCAATGACGTTATTATTTTCATCAAAAAATGGAATTACCAATCTTGGTGTATCATCTTTTAATGATCGAAATTTATTTGGAACAATAGTATTTGTCCACTCTTTAAATTTCGCACAGTAATAGAGTTTACTAAAATAGTTAACAGGTATTAATCTTTTTTGTAAATAGTTGTATACTGGATGGTCCTGTGCAAGTCGTGAGCAAGCTTCAAGTTCCGCCAGCACATTATTGAACTTAGGAATAAAGTTAAATTTCGGAAGAATTGTTTCGGGGTCATACTGTTTCTCCTTATATCGTTCAGTTATATATTCTTTATGTAAAACAGGATTAACTTTTTCTAAAAATGTACTAAATGTTGCACCAAAATCACAATTATGACATCGGTAAAAATATTTATTTTGTTTTTCGTATATAAAGCCGCGTCGCTTATTTTTATTTTTTTGGGAATCTCCACATATTGGACAACGAAAATTCCAAAGATTTGTATTACTTTGTTTAAACTTATCTAAACCACTTGAGCATAAATTAATATACTTTACATCAATATAAGCACTACTCATCAAAACCCCCAAAACTACATATCATCGCCTAATCGTTTATAATGTATTGAGTCTACTTCTTTATATTCACCAAACATACCTAACACTGGTTGTTGTTTACCACAGTTAGGACAAAAATATGCTCTATGAAGATTAGCATTAACTAATATCCATTGATATCCACATTCTTCACATTTATATTCATATCGTTCTAACTTACGAATACCCAATCAAACACCTCCATAAAAACAAAAACGCCAGATATGGCTACTCTCATTGTAGCGTATCTAGCGTTTGATTTTGTTTTATATTTTCCATAGTCCAATTATATCATAATAAATGTGAAATGACAAGGAAACTGTTTACATTAAGCTTAGGCCTTTAATCGGTGGAGGTGACGACAATAATGCTCCTAATAAAGCACCAACGACAACTATTCCACCCCAAGTCGCCCATTTCCATCGTTCTACACGTCTTACCCGTTCATCAAGAATGTCAAATCTGCTTGTAATTTTCAAGCGGACACTTTCGTGAAATTCTGCATCGCCTTGTAAATGATTATCTATTCTTTCATGCAATCGCTTAACATCATCTAAGCGTTCACTATTCTTCGTTGAAAAATGATCTTTAACAAATGAACATTGACCGTCCAATTCTTTAATAACATATTCTAAATGTTCTATATCCTTTTTCAACTCTAATATTTGAGTCTGTGATTCTCTACTTTGTTGATCGTTATTTTCCACCTTCTCTACAATCCTCTAATTGCTTTAGCATGGAATTTTCTGCATTGAATCTATCTTTAATCCATCTCGGTGTTACTTCATAATTACCATTTGGTAACTTGGTCATTTGAGCTTCACCAACAATTCGTACTGTAGGCCGTTGATAGGCATTAGAAGTTGCACCACAACCAACACAAACTATTAAACAAATTCCCAACATTATGTTTTTCATATTATCCCTTTCGTCCCGTATTTCCGCCACGAGCTCTTTCGGCTAAGTATTCAAACATTGAGTCAACGCCTTCAACATCAGCATCGGCTAATGAATTATCCATTTCTTTTTTTCTTTTCTTAAATTCTTCAAAACTTGCTTTATCAGAATTCTTATCAATCTTATCCATAATCTTTAGTCCAAGACCTAATGCGTTACCAATAAGACTTATCATTCCTTATCTCCTTTTTTAACCATGATTCCCGATTTATTACCGGTAGAGCTTTTATATTTTCTCAAATATAACATATGTCCAGAATCTTGATGCTGTACTATAATTGATTTATTTGGATTCTTTTTTGCATAATTATAAATTTTTAAACCAATTTTACTTTTTGTGTCAATATGTTTCGACCATCTTGAAAATTTAGTTTTACCAAATCTACATTTGGCAAAATCTTTCCCATCAACTTTAAATACTGGCATACTTGCAAATGTAGTATCAGGTTCAATCTTCGGTTCTTTTTTAGGAACATCAACAGGTGCTTCAACACTCTCCCATGTTGAATCTTTCTTATCTTTATACTTTTTGGTTACATCCGAAACAATCTTTTTTTTCTTTTTCTTCTTCCAATGCGCTACATCAGAACCAGTACCCGGAACAGCAGGACCCGTAGAATTTGTAGGGGCATCCTCATTTTTCTTTTTCATAGTCTAACCTTTCGGAAATAAGTTTCTTTAATTTTTCATCATCTGCTTCTTCTCGAAGAAACACTAATGCAGCAATAGCATAAGAACCAATTTTAGTTTTTCCACCCGGAATCTTTTCCATTAATCGTTTCAAATTAAAAATAAAACGAATTAATATTGTATAAGATTCCTTTTCCTTTCTATCTTTTAATTCCTTGTACTTTCTTAATACCTTACCTTTTTTATCAATAATACCATACTCATAGGCTTTTTGTTCGTCCCAATCGGTGGTAAGTGTAGTAATAATTCTATATGTGATGTAGGTATCTACAATGCCCGACATTAATTAAGTCCCCTTAGTTTTGTAATTATTTCATTGTCTAATGGTATGTCAGCATGTTGGTCAGTAGGCATCCTATTTAAATATACTAGGAATGTCTTTAACATTGAATGAAAGTTCTTTTCTATTCTATGAAATAATATTCGTGTCGCTGCTTTATTTTCAAAAACATTATAAAAGGTAACAAGATGATTAATTATTAATCTCTCTTTTAAAATATTGTCATCTTTATACCTTTTAAATAATCTACGAATATAATGAAGTCGTTTGACATCTTCAAAAAATTCTTGAATATCTTTACAATGTGGATTATCATAATGTAATAATGCATACATCATATAATTTCCTGTCGTCAATTGTTCAAACCTCATACTCATAAATCCCTCATTCTTTATGGTGCCATATCTGGCCATAATTTCAAAAATTTCTCGTTATACCAATCCTCATAATAAGGATACTGAAATATCCAATCAGAGGTTGTATGTTCACCACGCCATTCTTCATCATCTTTATATTTAAAAACAATCCATTCTTTTATTACATAATAATTTATACCGGGAGCTGGTAACACCCAATGATCTCCCCCATCCGTTATTTTCTTCACACAATTAAATCTATTACACGGATAAGCCTCAATTAATGAATATGCAATTCTAATATCGGTTAATCCATCCCCATCAGTATCTATATAAAAAGTTACTGTACGGGGAATTTCCTCCGGAATCCAATCGATTATTTCATTTACTTCTATAGTATCTGCTTTTGGAACTTTCGGTTCAATGGCCTGAGCATCGCTGATCCATAAAAAGCATAATAAAAATAGTAGCTTTTTCATCAGCCATTTCTCCTCCTTCGTTGATTTTAAAGTGGCAACCCACTACAAGCTACGCAGCAACTGTAATTGTACCAGCGGCCGTACCAATACCAGCGGCATTTGTAATTGTAGATGTAACATTAGTACCTTTGTCTTTAACTGTTCCGCTATTCAACGACATAGCATTTGCACCGACTGACAATACATCACCAGCATTAGTTGCGGCATTAGCAGCAGCTATCGGCTCAACAAAAGTTAAACGGTTTGTACCAGTTCCTGATGAGTAATCTAATGTATGATTTGCGCGTTGATCATTAACAACAGTAAGTTGTGGTGTACCTGTTACATCCACAGCTTCGTTGAAGTTTACTGTTACTGATAATGTTCCACCTTCTGATTTATCAAATGCATCAATATTCCAGTTAATAGAACTAATAGTTCCTCTTGCTAATGCAGCTGTTGTAGATGTTCCACCAGAAAGATCACCAATCGCTACTAATACTTCTCTATCAGCTGATGCATTATCGTTTCCACCTGCTGCTGCAGTCCAACCTCCAGCTGTAGCATAAACATCACGTTTTTCGACGGTCGTCAAAAACTTTGGCTTTGACTCGTCGGTTGTTGTTGCTCCCCATGAACTCATTCGAATTCCTCCTCTGTTAAAAACACTTTACCTGTTGTTTTTTGTTTTTTGCGTTCTTTTTTGATTTTTGGAACTCGCTGAGGTTCAGCACCATTTCCATAAATCACTTTTAATTTACCATTCTCATTAACTTCAAATTCAACTTCCGTACCATTTGTAATCTGTCCTTGTACAATATTTATATGAAAATGATATGCATTACCTTCAGATAAAACTTGTCCAGAACCAGAATGATAAGCTGCTATTTTTCCTTTCATAACATCCCTTTCAATATCGGCAGGAGAGCAACATGACCACTTTTGGACCCATTGTGAACAATGTTGCTCCCGTACCCATAATTGTATTTTGGTTAAATAATTACTTACCGTTCGTAGTAGGGTCATTTTTATTGTTACCAATATTCAATGACAACCAGTTAAGAACAGGCCAGATTTTTCCCAACATAGGAATGTCTTCCATATACTTATCCTTTAGTGTCATAGTAATACCATTGGCAATTACAACTACCGTTGATACAATATGCCACCAAGACTGGGTCTCTGCCCAACTCAAAATCATTGCTTCCATTTTTTATTCTCCTTGATAAATTTAATATGATTAATGATACAACCAACCAGCAACAGCCCAGCCCATCACGAAAAACAATGCTTTACAAAGATGCGGATGCATAACTTCTCCTCCTTTATGAATTAAATGTATGCTTCATGTACCTATCAACAGATCAATCAGCACAAAACTTTATTTCATTCTTTTTTGTAATTCTTTAAAAACTTTTTTAGCCAGTCTCGTATTTTTGGTCATTAATCCATCAGCAAATTTTCTAAATTTATCCTTTGTTACATATTCTCTCATTTTAGAACCGGAAATACCAGTAACTCCTTCAGCATCAGGATCTCTTTCCCCTGCTGAGACTACTGCGAAGTCTTTAATATTTGTTAATTTCTCTTTAACAAATTTTGACATATTCTTTTCAAATTCTTTTACTCTATCACTACCAACAACAAATATCACCTTAACAAACTTTTTTGAGTTTAACTTATCTAACACATCAAATGGTGTTTTGATATCTCTAGAAGTATTTATAACATCACCAAAGACATCTTTAAGAACTTCAACTTTAGTTTTAAACGTTAATGGATTCTTCTTATTATCCTCTGTTTTAGATGGATAAATCATAGGGACACCTTTAGCGATAAATGCCTCACTCATTACTTTTTTAATAAGTTTAGCATGCCCAGTCGTTGGCGGATTCATACGACCAAAAGCAAAAACCGCTGTTTTTTCCATAGCCTCTTTTAATACAAACTTTCGAAAGGTAATCATACTTTTTTGATTTCTTTATTGGCTATTAATTTTTTCCATATTTTATTATCAACATCTTCAATAGGTTGAATAGTTTTTTTCTTTTTTATGTCATATTTAATAATATAATGTTTACCTTTCTTTTCTATTGCTTTAACATGGCTTGCTTGACTTTTGCGAATACCTGTCCAATTAGAAATCATAATAGTATCGGCAAGAATTTCATATACCTCACCATTTTCGATTTCTTTTTTAACATCATCCATAAAACCTTCATAAAACCATTCATCTCTGATTTCTTGAAAAGATTTCATTACTCCTTATCCTTTGTCCATTCCTTTTCAATTTCATTATAAAACTTTTTCTTATCTTCATCAGAAAGCTCATTTGGACTTTTACATCCGAACTTTTTGCATTTCTTATCAAAAAACTCCCGATATGCTTTTTGATTTGCTGTCATCTCTTTAAACGATTTCATCTTTACTATCTCCTCCTCTTGAGTGTTACAATATTCTAATGCTCGTTTACCTTTATATCTTTTTCCAGAGTGAAAACTTTTACCTACTTGTTCAGCCATTACTTTATTATTCGGACATGTACACTGCCATCTATATTGTGAATCACAAATTGCGCAAAATCTTGATTTGGTTCTAAACAATCGATTGGTGTCAATAGTAGTCATTACCTTGTAATATTTCCTCCCAATTATCATCCTTTTCTTTGTTAATATTATCGACATACACTTGATGTATATCTTCTATGATTTTCCTTTCACAAACATTAACCCCCATTGCTTCATTGACAACGTCCTGTAATGCGCTATAAATTTGTGGTGTTAGTATCATATTATTTATCCCAGTTTTTAGCTATTGTAAAATTAGCATGTGAAAAACCAAGACGGTCAACCAACTTAACAGCACTGCCGTCTTTAGAATCAATCGCGACATATCCTTCTGGTGCAGTTACTTTAAAGCCATCTTCATCTCTTAAGAACGTCCCAATTCCTTTTATCTTTTCTAATTGTTTAACTATTACTGATTTTGCATCAGCAATGCCTAAATATGTAGCAAAAGTAAAAAAAACTTCTTTATCATACTTCTTAAATAATTTCTTTGCTTCCTTCTCATATTCTTTATATTTTGCTTTACCTTTATCAGATTTCTTCGCTGCTATTTCTTTTGCAATTTTATCTAAATAATACTTCTCAAATTCTTTATGAAGTTTTTTAGTATCTTTTAATTTTAATCCTGCTCTTATTTTTGTATTAAAAAAAACCTTTAAATTGTAAGGCACAGAATTCTTATCCGCAATATTTTTCTTTAATATATTAAGAAATTTTCCCGTAGCTTTTAAAGCACCTTTAGTTCTAGCTATAAGTCCTTCAATTGTTTTTACTTCAGATTTTGTCATGCTTGGATTAACTAAATCCAAACCAGCATCTTCAGACCAAACATTTTTTGTTTTCGTAAATTTACTCGCATCCACACCAAAAGAGGCAGAAAGATCGGCAATAGTACTACCTTTATAAGTAGTATGCCACACTACGCCTATTTTAGATTTTCGTATAGTACTAGCTAAATCGGAGTCATCTGGAACAGCATATGTAATTGTGTTAGGTGTAAAGGTCAAACTAGTCACCCCATCGATATTTTCTTGTTCCAAATCCTCCTTGGTGAACATAATGTCACCTTGGTAAATACCATCCATATTAAGTTCGGGTAAATACTTTAATGCAACTTTGAGTTTATTTACGGGTCCCTCTGTGCCATGATTGGATTTAATATCCGCATTAGTATAATTTATTTTGGGAACCTTATTAAAAAGAGACTTTGTTGCAACAAAGAACTTCCCGTTCTCAGGATTGATACCAGCAAATACGGCTGGAGCGCCATCCCACTTGGTCGTCACCGTCAATTTGCTAGTGCTACTACCACTCAACATATCTGTGAGTGAATTTAAAAATAAGAGAGCGGTCTTGGCACCTGCCATACCACCATTAATTATTTCGTCTTCTAGATGTTCTAAATGAGTATTAGTATCTTCTTGTAATGTTTGTTTAAATGATAACATTTATTTAATGATCAAAAAGGTTTCTAAAACTTGGTGTAGCTATTGCTTGAAATTGCGGCTCAGCAGTTTTTGAACCTTTATATCTTACCTCAAGATTAATTAGTGGTACATTACCATTGTAAATAGTATATCTAACTTTAGCTGCCAAGTCTTTTCCACCATCCCATTCCCACGGTTGAGCAATAGGACTGCCCTTTTTGTCCAATGTCTTTCCTAATTTTAATTTATTCTGTTTAAATACTTTAGACAGAACTTCAATGGTACTAGGAAGATCTTTAACTTCAGCTTTTTCTACAAAAATACCAGTAGATGTTTGTTTACCAATACCAGTCAACAAATAAAATTTAAATTGAGAACTAGCCTTACCCATTAACTTATTTAAATCCATTCTAAAAAGAAGCTCAATAAACTTTTGACAAAATGTTTTCTTAGCTTTTTGTAATTCTTCGTCAAAGGTTTTCCAAAATATATTTTTAGTTGGACCTTTACCTCTAAGTCTATCATTAATCCAATCGTTATTAACTTTTCGGATTAAAGCAGCTTTCTGTTTTGGAGATAATTTATTAATACCTTTTTTAATTAATTTTTTATCACCACTATTAAATTTTGTGTAATCTTTTATGATTCTATCAAAGAATTTAACTTTAGCATCTTCAATATTACTTAAACCTTTAGCACTAAGAATACTTTTTAATTCTGATTTTTCACCTGTAATTGGTTTATTAATTAATGTTGGATCATCTGCTTTAGAAGATGGTTTTTTCTTTAATGAGAAACCGTAATAAATACCATCCCCACCCAGCACAACCATATCGGATGAATTGTAATCTTTTATTCCTTCAACATCAGGATTGTAAGGTTTAATTTCTTTATCCCATGATTGTCCTGTCCAAAATACTTTACTTGCAGTTCCAGTAATATCTAAAATAGCATTACAAGATGATACAGATGTTGCAAGATCATACCAGTTTTCAGTAAACTGATCTAGTAATTTTTCTTTTCCTTTTGCGCCAACAATTTTACTCCATTCACCTTTTGCAGCTTCAATAATTTCTGATGCTTGGTCAGCATCAATATCAGTTCCATCATATGTATATCCATTTAAAACAAGACAACATACCATCAATTCTTGTGTACTTTCTGATATTGATTGTCCACCACCTTTACCACCATATTCTGGCGTTTTAGCTAAGTCGGATATTTTTATTGCTGGATCAATAATTTTAAATCCAGAACCATCTGTCTCCATATAATCTTTGATAAACTTTGCTTTATCTCTTGGATTAGAAGCAGAGTATATCTTGCCACCCATCTCTACTTTTTTAATAACAACAGTACCAGCATCATTTTTTATATGTGATGTAATATCTCCTTTACCCCATACCTTATTAGCAAAAATTTCATAGCGTTGCAAACCACTATTTGGACCGGCACTAGCAGGCGTATTTAAAGTTGGGTTTGATAAAGCTTCACTTAATAACGGAGCTAATCTTTCTACTTTCAGAAATTTCTTAAAACTTCTCATACTTCTCCTAGAGGTCTAAACTTTCTAATACACATAATGGACAATCTTCAGCATCAATTGACCTAAACGGGCATAATGTGTAATGGTCAGTCGCGTTAGTTAATTTGATATTAAGAAGAGAACCTTCAGCTGGTTTTTCTCGCTTTTTCTCAGCTTTTACCTTCGCGTCAATAAATAATTTCTTAATGTTATTAGTCATATTCTTATATATTTATAACATTTAAACCGACTATATATTCCAATCGTCTACTTTTCTGAGTTTAGGGGTAATCTTAAATGTGAATGGATTAGCTTCTGTATTAGCTTCTGCCTTCTTTTCATAATATTTACCACTATTATCACCCGCTAAAACCGGTTGTGCATCCTCCTCAATATCCTCCAATTTCATCCTCTTTTTAACAACATTAACCAAAAACTTACTATTCATTGATAAATCACTATATCGATTTTTTAACTGTTTAAATAGGATTTGATTCTTACTACCCGGATCTCCATCTTTAGCAATAATCGCCATCATTAAATCAGCAGTAGCCGGTAATCCAAAACTTTCTGACGTATTAGTCAAATCAGGATCACTACTACCAAATCCCTCTCTATTCAATTGAGAACTTGTAATAATAGGAACATTACATTCTACCGCTAATCCTCTAACTTCCTCAGCAATAGATTTAATATAAATGTAAGTATTCATATTCGCCGCCCATTTAACTCTACTAGACGCACAAATATTTAGGTAGTCTAATATAATGACTTTTGGAGTAAAATCTTTCTTAATTTTTAACTCTCTTATTAAAGCACGAAAGTTTCCAACATGTGCCCCAGCTGTTGGATATTCTTTAACAATTAATCTACCAATTTTTAATTTCTCCAATTTCTTCTGAAAACTATCTTTCGGAATTACATGTAATTGGTCAATATCAATATCCATTAAATTCGCATCTACTCTTTCTGCTATTCTTTCTTCTGCCATTTCCATTGTAATATATAAAACATCTAATCCCTGTTTCATATACTGACAAGCCAAATGCGTTTTAACTAATGTTTTACCAACACCAGTTCCTCCGAGTAATACCGTAAGAGTTTTTGGAGAAATTCCTCCATTAGTAATCTTATCCAACATTGCCATATCAAATGGAATTTTTGATTCTTTCTGATGATAAAATTCCCAACGATCGTCACCATCCTCCATATAACCATGACCAACACTTTGGTCTAGAGAAATAGCTAATGCTTCTGTAAGAATTTCTGGTATTGCATCTTTAGAAGTCTTTTGATCTTTACCTTCTAAAATTGCAATAGAATCTACAATACCATTATATACAGCTTGATCTTTTGCCCATTTTTCTGTTTCCTGTATTAACCACTCTTCATCATCTGTTTTCTTATTATATGCTTTTAAAATATCCAAACAATTTTTATATGTTGTTTCATTTAAATCATCCCTATTTGTAAGTTTTACAGATAAGGATTCCACTGTTGGTGGTTTATGATATTCAGCAAGATGTTCTTGTATTTCTTTAAATATAATTTTTTCTGCGGCATCTTTAAAATATTCTTCTTTAAGAAAAATACCGATAATACTCGCATAGGTATCATTATGAATTAAATTCTCTAATATCAAAGTTTCCGTTCGCATATTACCCTTTATTTAAAACATCCATTATTATTTTCTTTTCCTTCTCAACACCAATGGATAAAAATGGTTTATAATTTTTTACTAATTTCAAATAATCTCTTGAAGCTGGATCGATTAATTGTTTTTCCATATTAGGAATAAAGTTTAATACAATATCTAACACAGCAAAAGTTTCTAATGATATAGTCTGTATTAATGCCATCTTTAATATTGACGGATGATTAATTCCCTTTGCAATAAACATTTCATCAAATGTTTTATTCCACTCCTCCATATATGTTACAATTTCCTCAGCATCACGTTTTAGATGAAAATGGAAATTATTCATTCGCTCTTTATATTCCTCATACAAATCACTATCAAACATAGATGGATATCGTATGTTATTAGTAACCTGTGACAAATAAAAAAATATTAAATCTTCTTTACTTTCAAAAGTCTTTCCGAGATTAGAAAAAATTGTTCTTTGTGCAGAATGAGATCCTTTACCCTCATACTTCATAAACTGTTTTTCCATTGAATATTCATTCATATTCAATTTGCCATTATACTTAAAGTAATCATAATCTCTAGTAAAATGTGCATGTATTGCTTGATATGTTATCCAAGCATTAAACGTCCTCCGGTTGCTCTTTACTACCATAATTAAACTCCTTAAAAACAGCTTTCTCAAGTTCTTTCATAACATCTTCTGTAAAATACTTTTCTGGATCATTTACTATAGTTTTCTCAAATGCTTTACCTGATGGTGTTTCATATCTAGTTGATACTTTCTTAAAAATACCATACTTCTCTGCAATCGGTACTAAACCATAATACTTATCCAAACCTTTATCATAATCTAACATCATCTCAATAATCGATTCTTCTTTAGTCATTCTACCTTTAACTAATTTTGCTTTAATAATATTACCAATAACATCAGTTCCATCTTTATGTTTTCGTTTTCCTAACGTAACAATAGTAGATGCTGCATACTTAATTCCACCACCACCAGAAATCTCTTTCTTTGGAAACATACTACCAATCGAATCATATGTATGATTGGTAAGAATCAATGGAATATGATGTTTAGCCAACATTAAAGCAAGAGTACGAAATGTACCTCTAATCATTGGTGCCCTTGTCATATCTCTTTTATCAGAACCACTCGCAACATCTCCCATTTCTTTCATTGTAGAAAGATTACCAAGCGAATCAAGAAATATCATCAATTTACCTTTACTACGTTTACTATTTTCAATAATTTTAACACACTGCGTCCGGAACTCCTCAACTGTAGCTACAGGAAATAACCCAATACGATTTGTGTCTAACCCTCTTTCTTCTATCATTTCTTTGGTTAGAGCACCTTCACTCTCAAAGTAAATTACAATATTATCTTTATCTTCTTTAAGAAAATTATTCGCAATACTCAAAGTAATAAAAGTTTTACCTACTGCCTCTGAACCAGCAAAACATGATATTTTATTTGATGGCACACCACCATACATAGACCCACTTAAAAGAGCATTGAGGCTATACGATCCAGTAGATAAATAACTAGAGCAATCGCCAACAATACCGCTGGATACAACCGACGCCATATCATTTTCAGACTCCTTTATTAATTGTGAAATAAACTCTTTTACTGCCATACTATACCTCCTTATAATTATCAAAATATTCTGATTTAATCACAAAACCCTTCGCCTTTTAATAAATGTGAGAAACGGTGACAAACAATAGTCTTTAATAAAGCCAATAGATTATCTTCAGCATATTCTCCAGCATCACATTTATATATCCACATATCTACTCCTTTCACCCAAAAAAAGATTCCAAACTACCTGTACTTTCTGATTTCCAACCAATAGCATTTAAAATATTATTTACTGGTTGAAGAAATGATTTATCAAACTGAGTATCATAATCTATATATTTTTCCAAATCAAATTCAGTTGGTAATATAGACGAAATTGCAATAACATTTTCACCAATCTTATTAGGTTCTTTCAAATAAGCAAATTTAATCTTATCCCCATCTCGAATTAATTCGTATTTATTTGTGAGATTTTGTTCTTTTAAGAAATGATTATAAAGAAGAACACCTCTTACATGAATGGGTGTTGCTTTAACATAGATGTCTTTTGAAGATTTGTACTTATCTAGACCACGAACTGATCTCGGAAATGCTATATTAGCAAAACTTAATTTCTTAAATTTACTACGATAATCATCAAGGGCAACTTGAACAGTTTTTTCATCCGTATTAATAATAGTTTTTATTAACGAATGAAGGTTCTCACGACACCACTCAGGTGTAGAACTCCTTACACTCTCAATACCCATTATCTTGAGTTTAGGTTCTTTATATGCTACACCTTCATTATTATAAACATTAAGGATATATCTTTTCTTAGCAGTCCAAATACCTTTGTCTGCTATTACCTCACGCTCCATGAACATTTTTTGTTCATAACCATTTATATATGTATGAAGTAACTTATAACTCGTGTCAATATATGATTCAATTTTATCCTTACAGATCGTGTCCAAGAAGGATACAATCTTTTTAACATCACTTCCCTCTCGTAACACACTATTAACCAATTTATCAAACGTGACGTAAATGCTATCCGTATCGATCGCAATGACATAGTCTGCGCCCTCTGTTGATAGTAACGTATTTATATATTTATTTATACTTTTTTCAATCCAGCGTATCGATAATTGACCTGATGTTGTAATAGCCTCCGCTTGTTCGGGTGAATAATAAAGAAAATACTGATTAGCTAATGCACCATATGCACTATTCAATAAAATCTTTTTTGACATTTGAATATTATTATACTTCGCTATATTATTAATCACTTCTTGTGATTTATCCCCACTTTCCTTTTTTTGTTGTTCTTCCAACATTTTCTTTTTAAAAATAACTCTATCATTATACATCTTACTCATTAACTTTGGAAGAAACCCTTGAACATCGGTTCTAAAATGTTCCCCGTTGGGGGTAAGTGTCATATTTTTTTGTTTAAGATAATTCGTATCAAGATCTTGTTCAACTAATGTATCGACATTAACTTCTGCCTTAGGATAATCTTTAATAATTGTTTCCGGACTAATATTATATTGTTGAATCAGATGAGGATATAGACTAGCCAAGTCAAAACTAACAACCCATTTATGTAAACCTATATGTGGATCTTTAACATAGCCTCCCTCAATTTGTCTACTTGAACTTTGTTCTTTTTTAACTGGTGTAGCTATTTTTTGATCTTTAAGAAATCGATAGATAATAGCTTCCCAAGTTCTTACTGGTGAAAATACATCTTCAAAATTAATACCGGAATCATATGCCATTGTAATTATCAAATCCAACAATTTCATCTTATCATCAAGCTTCTTTACAATCTCAACATCCCTTATATTATAATTAATGAACTTCTGATAATCGGTTTTATATAATTCATAACCCGGCTTTTCATCCTGATCTTTCCTTAATCCTAATTCAACCTTACCAATATAATCCAACTTATATGATTCTCTAATTTTATAAGTATATTTTTTATATAGATCAAGATAATCAAGAACTGAAACACCAGTAATTAAATAAGTTTGATTGTCTTTACCAGCAATTTTTATATTCTTTTCAAATATATTATTTACTGGTGATAATGTTTTTGCTTCCAATCCATATCGATTCAACCGATTTATTATATAAGGAATATCAAAAAACTTACAATTCCAACCTGTAATAATATCTGGAATATTATCCTGCCACCAACCAATAAATAATTCTAACATTGCCTGTTCATTATCGCTTTGAAAATAATGAATGACCTTATCTGGTTGATCAGGTGTATACTTTCCTGTTCCAAATACCGTATACTTATCTTCAATATTATTATAACAAGTAATAGAAGTTATAGCAGAATTAGCCATACGGATATCAGGAAATCCATTCTCAATGGAAGTTTCAATATCAATATTAGTTATTTTAATTTTTGTAGAGTCGTATTGAACATCAGGATATGTTTCCGTTATGTATTGTGAAACATAATTACGATTACCAAGAATAGAATAATTAACAGTGCCATCATACGTTTCAAGAAATTCTTTACAGTCTTTCATTGAATCAAAAGTATGAGAACCAAGAGGCTCATTATCTAAACTTCTGTAATTGGATTTATCCTCCGGTGCTGGAAGATATAAGGTTGGTTTAAAATGTGTATAACCAGAATACCTCTCACCTTTATTATCTATCTCACGGCGATAGATACGATTACCTATTTTAGCTACATATGTATAAAATTTCATTATATAATTATACCAAAAAAGAATCAAAAAATCAAGGAAGAATTTAAGGCACTACAATACCACTCCCAAAAGCTTTATTCCACTCATTTGCAATCATTTTGCTCGGATCTGCAACAACAAGAATTTTATCTTCTTTCAATTGATACTCTTTATCTTCTGCGTATGGCATCCATGGATTAAAACCAATACGTTTCTCATCTAACGGAATCATTACTACAGGATTTTTAATAATATGTTTTTTGTCATCAAATTCACCTATTAATTCTTCACCATTTGATAATTTTACAATTTTTATATTCACAGTTCCATCTCCTTTCATAAAGTTTGCTTCAACATTTTTATCTTTTGCTACAATGTACTTTCTCTCATATTCAGTAAAAATATAGTCCCCTGACACCTGACTAACTATATTACCAGTTGCGCCTATTACAAAAGATTCCAGGCCTGTGCAACCTAATGTAACAACTAAACTAATTGTAAGTATTATATTATTTAAATACGTCTTTAGATATTTCGGTTGCTCGTTCATTTCCACCTTCTGTTGAGGTCTTCAAACCAACGTTACCTATACTATACTTTGCCTGTAAGTCCCATTCAGATTTTTCTCCGAATGGCAGGATCTTCATCTGTCGAATCGAAACAGTAGGCTGTGCTTTTTCGGGATGTAAAATTTCAACTAAGTCCCATTCATGCAAAAGATTTACAACCGTATTTCTTCGCTCGATATCATTCTCTGAAAGATTAGTTGGCTTACCATCAAGCGCAAATAATTCTTTAAAATGAACTATGTAATATTTACCTTGTTTGTGGAGTATGTGGCATGATTGGTATAGTTTCTTTTCTCGTCGAGATGCTATACCAATTCGAGTGAGTGTTTCTTTAACTTTGAGGAAATCATCATCTTCTTTTAACCTCACCTCAATCATATCTTCAATTGACCATTTTATATTGTCTGTTGTCATTGTCCTGTTCCTTTCAATTCAAAAATGCTTAATTTATAAAACCATTATATATATTTATAATATTAGGACAGACCACCCTTATTAAGCTTATTTTTAATATATTCTATATCACCTTCAGTAAGAACCGATAAAGCCGTACTTGCCTTAGAATCACTATATTTAAAAAATTCCTTTACTAATGCTAAATTTTCCAACCTTTTCGCTTTTGCCCAAAACTTTCTTGGTCTTTTCTTTTTGGGTATAATATTATAAAGAAAATCATAATGTGTTTTATTATCAATATCAGTAAATTTATTTATTTCATTAACTATATAAATTAAATCCATCTGATAAGATAATGAACGATTAATAAGAAATTTTTTATAATCTTTCCTATCCTTAATCTCTGAATCATAACTTTCTTTTGTCATCAAATCATTCGCATATTCAAATGGATTCATTATTCATCCTCATCAGGTGGTGGATAATCTAATCTAAAGTTACCTTTTTTCCTTACCAATGTTTCATCGTATGGATTCCATGCTATATTTCTTAATTTATCAAGCGGATTCCCCTTCTTTCTTTTTATTCTTTTTACACCATCCGGATACGGATGTAAACCACTAGGATCAGGAAATGGAGTAATATTGTCAGCTTCCATTTCATCTCCATGCTTATTTTTAAAATGTTCTATTTCTTGTCTCATATCATCAAGCAATCTTTTTCTTTCATTTTCTAAAAAATATCTTTCTTGATCACTCATGCTTTTACGAAATCTATTAATCCTCTGTTGTTTTTTCGCAGCATCGTCAACAGAAAGTTTCGCCCTTTTCTTTGCTCGAATTTTCATAATATCTTCTTTTTTACCATCATCCAAACTATCCCACTGTTTCATCAAAACACGATTTAAATTATCAAAAATCATATTATATAATTCTTCATCTTCCAGCGATGCCGCAAGTGCTAATACCAAAGAAAAGGTTTTATTTAAATCTTCAATATCGCCAAGATAACCACCTTCACTGTTTGCCATTTCTCTGCTAATAACTTCAACGGAACCATCAGTATGAACAATTAGTGCTGAATCATCAGGATCTAATTTTATATGAAGATAACCATCCTTATCAATATTTGGATTTTCATCCTTCTTTTCGCTAGCCATTCGGACCTCCTTATTTACTTACACTTAATATTTATAAGGTTAAACCGTCGCAATATACAACCATATAAGGGCAGAAAACATATAATACCTATCACTATTTTATAGATAACCAATGATGTGGCCATTTCTGCCCAATGTGTCGCCATATAAACATCCTCGGAACCCTTAAATGCAACAATAAAAAAAGTGTATGTATCAATAATATTAGCTATTACCGTCGAAAGCATTGGTGCAATCCACCAAGCAGTATAATATTCCCTTATCTTTTGAAAAATATGTACATCTATTAATGTCCCTATTCCATAAGCACAGGCACTTGCTAATCCAATTCTGAGAGCAAAATCAAAACCTTTACCCTCTAAATTAACCACCAAAATAGAAACAAGAACCGCAATCGGAAATGCTCTATATATTGTTTTTGCCGCTATATCCTTTCCTAATGCCCTTACAGTCAAATCAGTAATAACCACTATAAACGGATAAGTAAATGCAGCCCATGTTAATTTTATTCCAAACACATCCACTGGAATATGGACTAATGCATTTGATAATGCAATAATAACAATATGTGCTAATGATAATTTATATATCATTAAGTTATAATTAGGAAATTTATATGCCATAATAAGGATTATTCACAGTTTTAAATTTTGTATCCGCAGCTAATTGCATATAATTCATATCAAAAAAATGTATAGTATTAGCCTCAGTAGGTTTTGCACCTTTAAATTTAGTTGAAGAAATATTAAAATCATCATCAATAAACATTGGACTTATTTCATTACGGAATAATACTAATTCAGGACCATATTTCCGTTGTCGCATCCATAAACAAGAAAAACTTCCATCTAATTCTTCTAATGCATGTGTTTCATGGAATTTATCTAAATTATGTAACATTAGCTTAGTATCCCATGTTTCATCCGATTCATGTATTTCTTGCAATCTTTTAACCGTCGATGCTTTAATAATACCATTATGCCATAATAAATTATTCTTCCATTCGGCTGGATGAATATTATTATCCAACTTCTCAGTTGTCGGTGCTTGTTGATGCGCAACTATATATCCATCTGGTAATTCATGTTCATTAAAATTTAATGAACCGAGCGCTTTATGTTGAAATTTGATATTATTAGTCTCGGGACAAAATACATATAATGAATGTGAATGTTCACCTCGATATCTATTAAGATCAGCCAATTCTGCTAACTTATCTTTTTTAAAAGAACCAATTATAGAACACATTATACATTACTCCAGTCAAATGCCGTTTGGCGCCATGGAATCTCTGTCTGATAATCAATCGGATCAACAAGATTCAATTTCATAAAAGCATTAATCCTCTCCGAACATGATGGACACTTCCCACAACTTTTTCCATCTTTAGGATTATAACATGTTAAGCTATGTTTAAGCAAGGGAATAGCATCCATTTCTTGACATATTTTTAATTCATCAATTTTCGAAAGTTGTAAGAATGGTGCATGTATAGCTACACGATGTGTTCTATTTTGATTAGCAACCGCATTCATTGAATCAACAAACTGGCCAGTTGTATCCCAATAACCATATTCATCATGTACTTGTAAACCGGTAAATACATCATTTGAATCTATAGTTTCTGCATATGACATAGCTAAAGTTAACAAAATCATATTACGAAAAGGAACATATGTAACTGGTTGTGGATCTCCTAATACATCTTTGATGGTGGGCATTTCAACATCTGTACCCGCAATGTTAGCACACATTGGTTTGGCTATTTCGCCCAATACAGATAAATCAAATGTTTTATGTTCTGCGGTTTTAATTTCTTTACATAATGCCTTTGCTCTATCTATCTCTACTACTTGCTTTTGATTATAATCAAAAGATATAGGATAAACATTTTCTGCACCATAATGTTTTGTTAGTAGAATGGTCATAATTGAAGAATCCATTCCACCAGATAAAATTGAAACAACTTTACCAGCCTCTGGTAATTTAATCATCATTTTCCTCCATTATATAGGTAATTTATTTGTTTCTACATCCTCCAATGTGTTACATCTTATAATAGGGTTTGAAGGCGTAACATTTTTAAACCCCTTAAACCATTTTTTGAAATCTTCTTTTGTTTTAACATTAATTAAATCATTCATTGCTGGTATACCAGAATCAAATTTTCCTTCCCTCATATCCCGTCGTTCTTTTAATAATTCTTTACCAAAACGAAAACATGATTCAAATGCCTGTAACCATCTATGATATAAATGAGTAGTAACTTGTCTTTTACATGATAAATTATATCGTGCAGAAGTATGAACATCCTTCTTAGCTACAATCTCATAAAATTCTTCAAAATCCATATTATAATATTGTTTCAAAATATGACCATACTTCTTATATAAAAACTGGTTCGCTTTTAAAATCTGTAGTTGAACGGTATTACCCTGCTGTAATACAGTTTCAGGCTCATCATCTGGATCTGTGCCAAGTTTATGATCGTTTCCATCCTCATCGCGAAACTCTCCTAATATTGGTTTAATAGCATGTGAAGATGAATCAAAGGTAATATCCCTGTCAATATAACCAGATTCTTTTAAAAGTAATAATGGCAATAAACGTTTTTTAGATCCAAATCCTAATACATGTAATTTATTACCAATTTCTTTTGGTATGTCCATAAACCGATAAGAACCTAACATCTGTATAGCCTCCAATCTACCAAGACCAGTACAGGCGGCTGATAATGCAATACCCGCTATTGATGAATAATATTCTTTAGGAATAACAGATATTGCGTTCTTAAAATATTCTACAAAATCATCTCTATTATTACCTTGACAAATTAAAAATACCTTTGAATCCGATTTCATTTCACGAAATACTTCAATCTGTCTTTTAACATTATTACCCGTATTAAGTGCTTTTTGTTTTGCCCATTCTACTATATAGCGTCTACCGGATAAATCAATTCGTGATTGCTTCCCTTTTAAGTCAAGCACATGAATAGGTAATTCATCAAAACACATTGCGTAAGATGAATATTGTGCCTGTACTCTATATACCTTATCTTTCAATTCCTCTGTAATCTCTTTACCTAAAGTAATCATCTGGAGTCCGCCAGAATCGGCATGCCACTTAGTTCCAAAATAATTATGTTTAGCGAAATAATTTTTCATAGCATTTACTTCATTATATGCATTAAACATTATTTCATAATTCACACCAGAATCAAATTCTTTAATAGTATCAGCAACCATACCAGAAAAGATATCATCATCTTGTTTAGTTCCCATGCCCGGTTTCAATGCCATCGAGGCACCAGACATAATATAAGTCATATCATTCATCGAATATTCTCTATATAATTAAAATTAATTACAGCACGTCTCTTACTATCCGAACAACTTACACCTGAATGTTCTTTCAATGTTGGAAACTTTACTATCCTATTTGCTACACTTTCTACCTTTTCTCCATCTTTAAATACCGTATAACCATTATTGCTATTAAGATAAAAAATAGCAGTAGTTCCATCATATTCCATATCACAATGTAATCCACTTACTATATTCTCATTAGGCGTACATGTTGTCATATTAGCCTTACATCTTAACAAGCAAAACATATTTAACCGCTCAAAAACAGGATGTATAAGTTCAATATATGAACTACACATTTCTTGATAACCATATTGCATATTTAAACGATAAAAAACATGAATCAATTGAAAATCATTCCATTCTGATTTTCCGGGTGGTATAAACATATTCTTCTCATCAGGATCATACGCAATATAATCATTATAGTACCATGGAAATTCATTGCCTAACATAGCATTTTGTATGCGCAAGAAATCATCGAAAGGTAAAAAATTATCTATTACTTCCACTATTTCATGCCTTTCATGGTATTTAATAAAGAAAAGAATTCAGATTTCAAATGATCTATCTTTAAAAAATCTCCACGAAGCACTGATGTTGTCATATCACTTTCATGTTCTTTAACACCCCTTGCAGACATGCAAAAGTGTTCTGCCTTTACAATAACAGCTACACCTTTTGCTTCAGTTTCTTTTTCTATCATATCTGCTATCTGCTCGGTCATTTCCTCCTGTATCTGCGGGCGTGATACAACCCAATCTACCATTCTATTAAACTTGGATAAACCAATTACCTTCTCACCCGGAAATATTCCAACATAACACTTACCTGAAATTGGCTGGAAATGATGTGCACATGTTGAATCAACACTAATAGGACCTGTCATATACAATTGATCATATTGTTTTGCATTTGGAAATGCAGTTACAGGTGGTGGGGCATGGTAACGACCTTTAAAAATCTCATGTACATACATCTTAGCAACTCTCCGAGCAGTATCCATTGTATTATGATCCTCCTCGGTATTAATAATTAATGCGTTTAATACACCTTGAAATGCACATGTTACTTCATCTTCAATCTTTTTCAATTCCCCTTCATTAAGATAATCATATATAGTATCATTTGCAAAACCGCCGCAACTTGGTCCCATTCTTTCTTTAACTTCATCACTAAATAACTTATCACTCATACGTTACTCCTTTTTTGCTTAACTTATAAATCGCACCATTAGATCCATGCTCAAATACTTCTACACTTTTTAAATATACTCTCCCATTTGTTCTAGTGGCTACCTGAGGTTGTACATACTTATAAACATCCTCTGCAAACTTTTCACAACCAACACCATGCAGGACTTTAAGTCTAACTATATTTCTATCAGCTAACTCTTTCAATATACCAAGCTGAGGATCATCACTTGAAGCAACTAAAGTATGATCAAAAGTATCTTTAAGATATTGTTCAATCCATGTACAACCACCAAAATCATAAACCCAATTTCTTTCGTCTAACTCATTCGCCTCAAATACAAACCGAAAGCCTAAACTATAACCATGTAATAAATTGCAATGACTATCTGCTCTCCATTGTCGAAAACAACAACTCAATCCTCTTTCATTACCATACGTTTTTGTACTTTGATATTTCATTACATGCCTCCTTTCACCCGTTCCCAAGGAAAAACAATCCACCTGTATAATTGTTCATGTTGATAAAAAACATTATCCTTGTTCGCATTACCAAATAATGCCGTTAAAGAATAATCAGGATTATTTTGAAATTCTGGTAATTTTTTAATAGCTCTAAATGTATTTCCAGTATCATAAATATCATCTATAACAATCAAATACGGAAAGAATTGTGGTTTATCACGAATACTTTTATCTTCTGTTAAATTTAAAAGCCATTCTGCTTTCTTATCATTACCATCATATGATTGGAATTTAATAATACTCATCGGACATTCTAAAACATTACTAAGGTGTGTCGCAATGGGTAACGAACCCCGATAGACGCCAACCACATGAGGATTAACTCGATTAACATACCTATCATATAAAGTTGCCATGTCGTTAAAATATTCGTCATAATAATAATTATATTTTGGAGTATTCATATTAATTTATGTGTAAGGTTTATCATGTTTGCTAAAAGATTAATCTGCTGTGATAAAAATTTTACTTCCGGCGACTTTGTGTTCTCAGTAATTGTCTTATTAAGTTTTTGAATTTCCAATAAAGTGTTCATAATATCCGTTCGCTCAGTAACCCACATATCAAATGTTTTTGGTGTTGAATAAAATCTATTCTTACCAAACGCCTTAGCATCTTCCTGATATCTACAAAAAGAAGTTAATGCTTTTCTTATTACTTCACTTCTTGAAATTTTTAAATCCGCTGCACACCTTTCCAACGAACTAACTAAATCATCTGTACATTTAAAAATCCCTTTACGACTATTTGGATTATCATCAACATACAATGTTTTATTAAAAACCTCATCCGTTTGTGCAATGCCCCGCACACCTGTTTTACCTGTTCTACTTTTTTTATTATCTGGCATCAAGTCCCCCATGCATTGCCGAATAAATCAATATGAAGTCTCGGACTATATCTATACCCATGTTGTAAACAAAGCTTTGCTACATCTTCACATGTCAATTTCATACCTTCCGCTCTACCTCCCTCTGGCATTAAATAAACCGAATCTATCTTAACACCTGCCTCTCTATATGCTATAATTGCTTCTTTAACCTCCTGCATATCATGTTTATCTCTGACTACAAATTTAAGATATAGATATGAATCTGGCCATGAATTATAAGTTAATAAAGCATCAGGAACAATCGCCGCATTCCAAGTCTCACCTGAAAGACTAAGCTTTGGTGATACCGACCATGTTATACCGTTAGGTAAGCAATAATTAGGATCACCTTTAAAAGGATTATGTGGTATTGTACCAAACCTTTCACAATACCATTGATACTTATCATGTGTATCGGTTAAATCATTAAATGGATATGCTTGCGTTCCATTAGTTTCAAATGTTATATTTTTTACACGAAGTTTTCTATGAAGAACAATATCGCTTATAGCTGGCTGGAAACCGCGAAGAAGTGGTTCACCTCCGGTCAAAACTAAATGAACTGGATTATCATTATACACTTCCGTATTCACAAAGTTATTTACTTTATCTACTATAGTAGTAGCATCCTCATAATCGGCCAAATGTCCCCACTTCTTTCCCCAACTAAATGAACTATCACAACCAACATGAGGAACTGGTAAATCTTTAATTGATGTTATGGGTCCATGATTTTGATTATGAGGCATTTCTTCTGGTGCTAACCAGAGATCAGGATTTCGAGCTTGACCAAAACCAGTACATTCAAAATTACAACCAAATGCTCTAACGAAGACCGAAGGGACACCAATATACCTTCCCTCACCCTGAACTGAATAAAACATTTCACTATATCTTAATTTATTCATAATATTATTATACCAAAAAAAGATTTATAATACAAGGAAGATTATACTAATTCACATTCCATCATTATTTCTGTTAGACATGCTACCATATTCACTTCTTGATCTGCAACAAAAGCGGACTTATAAGAATAATCTGCAATAATTAATATTGCTGGTGGAATACTTTTCTTTTGAAATTTTCCATTTAGATTATCATAGATTTGACGAAATAACCTCACGTGATCATTATCAATATTTTGTGCTACCCATTTTCTCATTCCTGAAAAGTCTTTTCCTTTTAAAGCTACAAACAATTCAGTAAAGTTTTCATCAGAGGATTGTTTAAGAATCCCACTATCAATAATACCATTTAAAGAATATTTTTGTAACTCATTAATTACCCTTCTAAAATCAGGAAAATATTTTAATACTAAATCAGCTAAAACCTTTTCTTCATATTTAACCGCCTCCGCATCTAGCATTTTCTTAATATTAGTTAACATCTCCATAGCGATTGTTGGTTTATCATTTTTACCAATCGCAAAATCCACAACAGAGCATCTAGAATGTAATGCTGGTATAATTCGATTCTTAAAATTACAAGTAAATATAAAACGACAGTTCTTAGAAAATTCTTCAATCACACCGCGGAGGGCAGGCTGTACAGAATCTTTATTCATGTAATCAGCCTCATCAATAATAATAACCTTCTTCCCACCAGAAAGAGATACCGTGCTAGCATAATTCACAACAGTAGTCCTCAACGTATCTATCATACGCCCCTCATCACTACCGTTAATCATCAACCAATCAATTCCGAGTTGATTGCATAATGCCTTTGCTACAGTTGTCTTTCCAGAGCCCGGACTTCCCGTGAGAAGAAGGTTAGGAATTTCATCGTTGTCAACAATACTTAAAAATACGTTCTTAGTTAAAACTGGTAAAACACAATCATCAATTGTTTCTGGTCTATACTTTTCTACCCATAATGTATTATTCATATTTTAGCTAGCCATCCCATAATATATATTATAAAAATAATTAACAGCAATCCTCCAAATGCATCTCTAAATTTTTCCCAATCACTCACAATGCTTGTACCTTTTCCCAATCATCTCTAAATTGTTGTAAACCACGTAAAGTCAATTTATGTTTAAATGTTTCCCATATAACTTTCGGAGGACAAGTAGCAATATCTGCATATTGTGCAACCAGATTAAGATGTTCTACATTTCTAATAGAAGCCGCAAGAATCTTAGGAGGTTTAGACGTGATATCATTTAGATATGCCTCTTGTATTTCTTTAATCAATGCTACACCTTCTCTCGGACCAAATTCATCATCCATTCGACCAACAAACGGACTAATAAAAGACGCACCGACATTCGCAGCCAATATTGCTTGTGCTACAGAAAAACATAATGTCATATTAACTCTAATATCCATAAACTGTGTAAGAACCTTACAAGCTTTAATACCAGCAGGAGTACATGGAAGTTTTACAACAACCCTTTCATGTAATTCAGATAACTCTTGACCTTCTAGAACCATATCACCAACTTCCGTAGAAACTACTTCAGCTGATATAGGACCATCTACTATACGACAAATATCTTTAATAATATTATGCCAATTATTAGTAGTACCATATTCTTTAGCAATTATAGATGGATTAGTTGTTATACCTTGTATTAATCCACCATCCCATAACTTTTGTATTTCTTCTACATTACTGGTATCTGCATATATTTGCATTATATCTCCTATACTAAATTCGGGCCTGATATCCACGAAACAATCGAATATCGAACACCTTTTGTTAGAGGGGTTATTCTATGCCAATCTCTACTACAAAATACTAATACAGTTCCTTTTGACCATGCTAAATCTCTAACTTCTTCACTATTATAATCTTTACCATTAAGACGTACTGGTGTAAATCCCGAAGCTTTTTCCGTGCTTGAAAAAAATTCTAAACGACCACCATCAAAATCTTTATAGTCTGATAAATTTAATATTAATGATAATTTGCGTGAGTGTCGATTATCCGTATTGAGCCAATCTTGATGCCAATGATAATAATCGCCTGCCTGATATCTAGTAAACTGAACTGCTTCAAGACTTCTAATATTGTAATTAAAATAATTATTATTGGCTTTCGTGATACAATCATCTATTGTTGTATGTATATAATCATGTGCTGGTTTTAGAAAAGCAACACTACCTTGACGGTATGTAGAATCAGGACCTTGTTGAATTTTGCTACTCAATTTAGAATCAGCTGTTTTAACTGCTCCTTCTTTAAATGTATATTCTTTTAATAAATCTTCAACAAGTTGATCACATTTTAAAGAAGGAATAAAATTTGGAAATATATAAAACATCACTCACCATATTCACTAGCAGGTTCTAATGCAATCCAATATTCTAAATCTGTTTTAACATTTTTAAAATGGGAAATACCTTTAGATGAAATAGATATATTATAATCACCCGGAACTAATTTAAGATTCTCTTTCTTCATAAGAACATTAAACTTCTTTTTTGCACCTTCACCAACAATTTCTGAAAGTCCATGTTCTGAATCATTCTTTTTATTAGTTGCCCCCATAATAACTTTACCAGACTTCTCACATCCTTTAAAATAAAAATCATTCAATTGAAGTACCGTTGCCTGTTGATTAATCCAATCAAAGACAGACTCTTTAAGAGTAAAATTAATTTCACATTCTGGCATATCAATATCTTTTTCTGGCTTTACAATATAATCTAAATCAGCACCACGATAATTAATTTTTCTTGTCCCACCATCAGAAATAGTAACAGACTTCTTTTTAGAATCAAAATCCAATTCCGGTTCAGACATATTAGATAATACACCTAAAAATTTAATCAAATCATAAATAGCAAATGAATCTGGAAAATCCTCTTTAACATTTGCATGTGCTAGAATATTCTTTAATGAATTAACCGTTTTAAGTTTAGTACCCGGTGTGATAGCAATCGACTGATTAATACTTGAAAAGTTTTTAAGAACATCAATCGTTTCATTACTTAGTTTCATTACCAATCTCCTCTTCAATAGTTGCGGTTCCTACAGCTTTATCTTTATCTTTTGACATTTGCTCTTTTACCGCGTCCTCCATTTTAATAAAATCATTTTTAGCATCTTCACCGTAATAACCTTCACGGACACAATTCTTAAAATTTAAAATCAAATTATTCATCAAATTTGGATCTTTCTTTGCCCATGCTGCAGAAAATAAAATAACAGGATTAATATTTCCATTAGAATCCATCATTGGCTTATCACTAACACCAGCTAATTCCATATTCCCATCACTTTTAATTTTTAATGCAACATCGCCTTTTCTTAACTTCAACATTTCTCTTGGCATATTACCATCCTATTCTAACATTAATATTACCACTAGATCCTCCGCCATTTGCCCTCCATCTATCTATAAAAAATGGTCTTCGCAAAGGACCTAAATCAACATCATTCCTATAAAAACGATTATTAAAAGATTCAAACTTTACTGGTTGTTGATATTCTCTTTGTACTGGTCGTTTAGCAACAACTTTCCGCCTTGCTTTAAAGATAACATTAAGCAATTCTAATCGACCAAAAAACTTCTTTTTTATTTGATGATTAAAATGCTTTTCAAATGTCGGCAAATCAACTTGAGCTTTCACTACAATATCAGATTCGTCTTTATGAACAATGCGGGTAATTTTAGGACTAACACTACAAACACCGGACCCATTACAAAGTATTTTTTCAGTGTAACGATTATAATTACTAGAGAATTTAATAGGAAAATTTCGAATACCTTCTCCATTATATAAAGCACGAACATTTAAATCATAATTAGATACATTTATTGAATGACTAACCTTTTCAATTGAAATGTTACCTACAATTTGTTGTATCTTTTCTTTAAATATAATTGCGTGATTAATTTTATATTCGTTAACCATTATAACACTATTATAGGTCTGAATACAAGGAAGAAGTTTAAGACTCTCATTATATCCATCATAATAGTGTACTAACGCATTCATAATATCACCATCAGCCTTATATGAATCCCCTTGCCGCCTCATCGAAGCAATGTTTTGAAGCATATTATCGATAATTATTTTTAAGGATCTAAGGACTAACTGTCGTTCAATAACTACAAATGAATAATATAAATTATTAGATGCATCATACCATCCATCTTTAGTTTGTGCTCCTTCTAGTAGAAAATCTGCTTCTGATAAAATAGAAGATTCAGAAACAGATTTATCTCTACTATTATAATCCGACATGACAGACTTAACCTGAACTCTTACAGTTTTAATTAATTCTGCTCGAGCAGATTCAGCCGCCATGATCGGACTTTTTTCGGAAAGACCAACTCCGCTGAGATACTTGGAATTAGGAAAACTTTTATGTCCCTTTCCAAGTACCCAGTCAGGAGTTGTGCTTGCAAATGCGATTGCGTGATTGATTAGGGAAGCAATTGCAAGCCATAATATAATAGTAACTATCAATGTAAGTATATACCTCATAACTATTCATCCTCATCAGCGAAGAAACCTCGTTCTTCATTCATACGTCCAACCTCAGCTTCCATTTCCTCGTGAAGTTTATCCGCACGATTTTTAATATCATCACGTATCTTTCTAGGAAGTTGTTGAAATTCTTGATTATTCTCAACATTTCGCTTGAAAGCATCATAATCTAAACGTGCTAAAGAAAGAAACTCCTGTCGCTCAGGGATTTCAAAATGGTCAACAATTACCACTCCACGCAGTGTTTGATTTACAGAAAGTTTTAATGCAACCTCTGCGTTTTGTTCTTCATTAGAAGCTTTGAAACCACCCATCGTAGTATGTGCTTGATAATCTTTTGTCAAAGACATCATATATACTTCGAATACTTTAGCAAGATCACCACGAGCGCGGTCATCAGCAATAGTTCTTTGTAATGAATAGTTTCTAATACCAGTCGCAGATCCAACACCATAAAATGCTTTACCTTTAGAATCAGACCATGCCCCGCCACCCAATGTAACCCATTTTGGAGGATCATATTCCACTAATGCTTTTGGTGGATCTGGAATCTTTGGAAGACTTGAACAAGCCGTTCCGATTAGAGCCATCATTAATATCATTATAAAATTTTTCATTTTAAGTTCTCCATTTCATTAAAAATTACTTGCTGTTTTTGTGTAAAATACTCAGCAAGTTCTCGTTCATACCTCCTGCTACGTTCAATAATATTTTTAATCTCTTTATCATAAATATCTTTTGAAATTCGTCCTGTATTATATCTTGCACATAGTTCTTGGTATTCAGCAACCATATATTGAACACTTCCACTCCATCGAATACCTGATGAACTTCCGAATGATACTTCGGGTCCTATACCAAATCCAAAACCGCCAGCTTTCCATCCAAAAGCTAACAGAAACTCCTCCCTATCCATAACCCCGCAGTCCTGTTGTTCGACAGCAGTCGCCGAATTAGGACATGAGGCTAAGGATAATAAAAATACTAATATTATAGGACGCATTAGAACGGCACCTGATCGTCTTTATTTTCGATCGGCTGTGCGTCTTCTGTATCATCAACTTCTTCCAATGATACTCCTGCATCAACCTTCGTATATAAATCCGAAAAAGACTCCTTAGTTTCAGTATCAAAGCGTTCCAAACACATCATTACAGATTTCATCTTATCATTAAAAATCGCAAATGATTTTGTAATATCAATTAAACGACGTGTGGTAATAATTTCATCAACAGCACCTTCTTTATAAGACTGACGAATTACATCAGCCCATTTCACCAACTTATCAACAAAATCATCTTCTTGAAGATCGTGAAGTTGAAATTGCTTTTTAAGTATTTTAGATTCATATGTCGCCGAAGGATACTCTTGATAAAATGTGGCTGAGAATCTATCCAGAAATGCTTCATTCAAGATGTTTGTCCCCATAAAACGCCCATCTTCAGATCCTTTGCCTTTTGTGTTGGCTGTTGCGACAATGTTAAATCCATGTTGTGGATAAACAACCTCATTAATCTTTTTGAGATAAATTGGTTGTCCTTCCATGATTGGTTGTAAGCACATAATTTTATGGGAAGCCAAATCAACTTCATCAATCAATGCAACAGCACCAGTTTTCATGGCTACAACCAAAGGTCCATCCTGCCAAACTGTTTCACCATTCACCAAACGAAAACCGCCTAGCAAATCATCCTCATCCGTTTCAACAGTAATATTAATACGAATAAAATCTCGTTTCAGTTTAGCACAAACCTCACGTATCATGGAAGTTTTACCATTCCCTGATAATCCAGTAACAAAAATTGGATAAAATATCTTTTTTTCTAAAACCGTTTTAATATCTCTGAAGTGACCCCAAGAAACATATTGAGGATCTTTTTTCGGAATAAGATTAAGTAAAACTGGCTCTGTTTTAGAAACAACTTTAGGCTTAACCGGCTCAGATAAAACATCCCAATCAGACTTGAGAGTGTCTCGTTTTTCTTCAACTTTATTCTTTTGATCACTGACATCCGCATTTCCTGAAAATGAAAACAAACCCGGTTCTACTTCACAATGTCTTTTTAACACAATCTTATAAATGGCTGGCCATTTACTTTTTAAATCTTCGCCAGCTGATACTAACGCATCTTTGGCTTGTTGTAGTGTAAATGTTCCGTCACCATATAGCTTATCAATCTCCCTCTTAAAAGCTATACGAGTTCCAGACGTTGTCATATCTAATGCTTTCATAATATATTCTCCTAATCAATAATTCGCAATTCTTACTACCATTATATAGAAATCTTACATATATGTCAAGGAAAAAGCGCCTTTGTAACTCGTTGAAAACAAACAATAAGCAAAAATAATTGTAACTCCTTTGTTTATAAGGGTTTAATGACCGATTCTACGGCGATATAAGGCGCGATTATTTACCCTATATCCTACTATGCTTAACCGCAAAATAAGGCATTAAATCGCCTTATATTACGCCGTTATCAAGTCAATGAACCTTGTGAGGATAACCCTCGTGTTTTTAAACTGGTTATTTTGCTTGGAAAATAAAGTAGCCATTTTACGTTTAGTCATATTTTCCTGTATTTCCCCGATTATCGGTTTCTGCATTCCTTGTATGACATAATACTCATCATATCCAGATTGTTCTTTTATAAAATAGCCAACTTTCTTTGCCACAGAAATCCAACTTCTAAATTGATCTTTACCTTCAAGATTATGATTTCTTGTTTGTATTGGTATAAATCTCCACAAAGTATTCGGCGTAAATTTTGGTATAATAAAAAATCCAACAATGTTAACATCCAGTCTTGATTTAACCACATCAAAAAGTGCTGGTGTCAAACCTTGCATTCCGCCAGTACTACCTATTTTATGATTTTTCTTTGTTTTCTTATCTTGCAAATAAAGAACATCATACTTCCGTTCAATATAATCAGTCGACCCTTTACTTCCATTATAAACGGTTGCCTGACCATTTGCCTCACCATCTGTTAAAAATACTGCATTAACATTTTCCAGATTATTCTTTTTTTGAAAATCTCTAATAATATGTTCTGATAAAACAATACAACCATTAAGCGGCGTTCCATGTAATTGTTCTTCACAAGGAATCTCATAATGACAATTATTATAATATGAATAATTATGACGATTTGCTAAAATACAAAGATTAACCAATCCTTCTTGAAACTCTTTACTAGTCATTCTATTAGAAAGAAAATTTCTCAATCCTAAATGAGTGTCCGTTACCAAATCACCATGTCGAAACTTAAATATAGGTTTTGTCTTTCGATGTGTACCATCATCATTATAATATTCCCCGCCTCTTTCTGTAAAAGAATATACTTCGAAAGGAATCCTTACCTTTTTACAAAACATGGCTAGTTCAATTAACTGACGAATGGTTCCATATAAACTTTCTCCCATCGAACCAGACCAATCAACAAACATAACCAAACCATGATTTTTACCATCTGCTACACGAACATTCTTTTTAAATACATCATCATTATACTTTGCAGAAAATAACTTATTAGTATCTAAAATACCAGTTTTTGTGATTAATGTTCTTTTATATACATTAGCTGCTTTCTTCCTTTCAAAATCCATTGCCAAATGATTTACATTCTTAACAGACTCTTTTTTGAACTTATCAAGTGTTTTCTGTGCATAATGATAGACCCTATCACGCAATCGTTTATGAGTATCCACATTATAATATCGATGTTCCTTCCAATATGGATGTTCCATATCATTATAAAAACTAGTGATGTTTCGATGCACTTCTTTATAATCAACTACCACATGATCATAATTAAGAATCTGATCTGGTACAGTAATATACTTTACATTCTTATCTACAATTGCGAAATCTGAAATACGTTCATCAAACGCACGTTGTGTATCACACTTAACAGGATCCTTATCACTATCGTCGGGGATTTCATCATCCTCCTTTTGATATGGATCTAAATCTTCTCCATCAAGCGTAGCACGAGAATATGCTTCATCTAATTCTTCTTCTTCAGTTTTAGGTTTTTCTTCATCTTCATCGTCTTCATCTTCATCATCTTCACCATTGCCTTCTTCTTCACCATCCTCATCATTATCTTCTTCTTCCTCACCCTCCTCATCAGCCATTTCTGGTGTTTCACCATAATTCTCACCAAACTCATCTTCTTTGAAATCGGTAGGTGGCTGTTCTGTAGGTTCATCAGATTCTGCAGGAATTTCATTTTCCATTATATACTTGTGAATTTTTCTTGCTACTTTCTCAACATCTTCAAATGTTCTACATTTAGATATTTCAGTCACCATTTTTTGTTCTTCATTATTAAAAGAAATCTCAACACGTTGACCAAGTTTAAAATGAAGATTAATTCGATCCAAAAAAGGCTGTTCATTTATAATCTTATTTTTAACAGCAAAAAAGTCTTCTTTATTTAAATGGTCATATCCACGAAAAAATTGTTTTCTCAGACCCGGATATTTGTTTTTGACCAATTTTTCAATTCTAGCATCTTCAATTACATTGACGCAATCTTTAGAAGTTTCGGTATAAATCTTAGTTAGGCGATCTCTGCTGGTTGGAGTATAAAGAGCATGGCCAACTTCATGGCCAAGTAGCAGATCGTATAAATGGTTTGGCATGTCTTTCCAGACAGGCAGGATAATACAACGATTGTGAATATCAAACATAGCCGTTCTTACTTGTCTATGTTGAACATCCAAATCTTCTATCGCTAGCAGTTTTGCTAACTTTTCTTTTGATTCAATCTTCACCATTCCAATATCCTCATCAATTAATCATTAAATACAATACCATTTTAAAGCATTTGAATATATATGTCAAGGAAAAAGCGCCATTATAACTTGTTGAAAACAAAGGATAAGTGAAAATACTTTGTAACGCCTTTGTTTATAAGGGGTTATATTTTAGGTCATATAACCCCTTATATTTAAAGGACTTATTTACTTAATATCTATAGTTTTTGCCTTATCTGACTCTCTTTTCGGCATTCTAATAGATAAAACCCCATTTTCCATCTCGGCGGTTACTTTATCCGCATTAATGGCACGCGGGAAATTGCGAAAGGATTGTTCCGTTTTAACACCATAAAATCTGGTATCATCGGAATCTACCTCTTTTTTACATTTAATTGACAAAACTCCCTCTTTAAATGTAAGGTCAATATCTTTCTTGGTCAGACCGGGCATAACAATATCCAATGTATAAGCATCATCATTTTCATCCCACCGATACTTATTATTTGGTCTATGTCCTACTGCAGTAGACCATGGATCATTATTCATTAGATAATTGTCAAACCTATCCCAATTTGTCCAAGTTGGAAAAATATCATCAAAAAAATTATCGTGACGTTTCATTAAACTTACCATTTCTATATCTCCTTAGTTAAAGTTATCGGCTATTTCTAACCGTCTATATATAATATAAGATTCGAAATCGCAAATGGCAAGGTCGTTCACTCAATTATTTAAATAAAAAATTCCATATGCGAGGGATACACTAACAGCTAATCCCAGCATTAGTCTTAAAAAGTCTGTATACAGCATTGGAAATATTGCTTTTCTATGTTCTTTGCCATAGGTTATTCCATATCCTTCCATCCATATACCTAACTCTCTCCCTGCTAACATTCCCATAAAAACAAATGTTGTTGACATTGGAATATTATTTAACTCTTTAAAGAAATACAATACAAAACAATAAACCAGATCAATCATTGTTGCAGATCGAACATATCTTGTATTGGTTTTAGATAATACTATTTCTTGGATTCTTCCACCTCTTTCATAAAACATAAATCCAAGACCTAATAACATAACACCAATAACAAACAATTCATAGACTGTATTACCAGTAGGATGGTATCTTGGAAGAAATACCATGATATTTGCCATATCATGTTTTAACCAAGTTGACCATAACCAACCAGTAGTAAGCCATTGAGCTATTCTCCAATGGTTATTATATTTATCTTCACCTTTCTCCCCTTCATGCAATATATATTTACTTATTAGATACCATGATCCAAATGCAAATACAAACGATACTGCATATCCCATAAAACTCTTTATTAACATTTTTTCCATTACTACGGATGTAGCAAATACTGATAAAACTAGGAAAGTTGTTGAAACGGGGATTTTTAATCTAGTCAATGCTATCAGAATTAATGGAGCTAATGCATGATACCATTGAACATCTATATTGGGGAATTTTTCTAATCTACCAAAGGCAGGATCACCCATATCAAAACCATATAACATTGTACCGACAAAAATGGTCCCCATAAAACCAAATTGCCAGTACCACTTAATATCTCTGTTAGATGAGATATAAGTTCCTAATGTTTGAATACTATCGTTTGCTGTTACTGCATAACAAGCAAACATAAAACCAAGTAAAGCCCATATTGTTAAATCCATATTATAAATCCCAATCAAGACCTAATCGAACTTGCTGTATTTCAGTATCATCCCTATTATCATTTCTAATATCAGGGTTTACATGAATCTGCATATTCAATTTATCCGGTGTTAATATTTGTTGTGTAGTTCGATTACTTCGTTCACTAGCACAACCTGTTAATACTACAATTAAAACTAATACTACAATATATCTCATTTATTTACTATTTCCTTTCGTTTATTAAAAGTTTTACTACTCAATATAACTGTACCATCCAGTTATAATATATTTTTTCTGGGTTTGTGATATTTGGCTTTTATGAGTATGTGTCCAATCTGATGGCCAAATAAGTGTTAAGCCCTTTTTAGCCGGAGCCGTAATATTCTGATATTTAAATTCTGTACCACCATCAGGGACATCATTCAAATAGGTCATAAACACTAAACATCTTGCCGCATCTCTAAGTCCAGCTCTTTCATAATGCCATGTTTTATATCCACCACCCGGTTCATATTTCTGTATATTTACATGATTATCTACATTATACCGAGATAAATATTTTACTCTATTATATCTATGTTCATATTCAGCATGACACAAATCCAAGTAAAAAAAATATTGACTCAATAATTCTGCATCTTCTTTATTTTCATAAATCAAAAAACTAATATCCTTACTATCTTTTCTATCAGTATCTACATAATGACCTTCTATTTCATTAAACATATGGCCATCATTATGTCTCTCTAGGTTATCATCAAAATATTTAACTAAATCATCACAAACAATTTCTGGTATATAACAACCATGTATAAATGATTCTTTAGCAAAATTATGTAGCTTCATTATTGTTTTCTGGACCTCTAGGTAGATCCGGTTGTGTCTTGTTACTATATCCATCCTTGTACCAACCACCACCTTTTAATTGGAACGCAGCTAAATCAAGTATTCGACTACATGATTCCCTACATACTGGACATATTAACTTAACATTTCTTTGTGATATACTTCTCATATTTTCATAAACTTCATTACATTTCACACAATGATAACTATATAATGGCATCTATAATTTCTCCCAATGACTTTTTTTATCTTCTTTAACACCAATGTTAAAAAATTCAGTAGGAATTAAATCAATACCAATCGTAATTCTTTCCTGACCAGGTTTTGCCTGATCTGTATAATGTTCTAACCAGCTAGGAAATAATGCTATATTACCATCTACATTTTTTGATTCATATCTTTGTTTATAAAATGGTGTTATATAATAAGTTGATGTTTCATCAGTCTGAACAGCAATATTTCCACTTATATAAGCCTGCGGACCAATACAATGTGCATGTATAGGAAATGCTTCACCATTTCTTAAAACATTAGCCCATGCTTGACCATACAGTTCACAATCAACCTCTGTATATTTCAAAGCCTCACGTTTTATTTCTTCTTTTAAAAAATTAGTTTCATCTAATTGCAATAAATTAAATTGTGCAAACATATTACTACGTGGAATATTATTTATTGCCATATTTCTTTGTTGAGCTAAAAGTTTATCCCATTGACTTTTAGCAAGACCATGTCGATCTTTTAAAATTGTTCTTTCTATCTCTAAAATTGAATCAGCCAATCCTTCTATATTAACCTTACTTTCCCATATACTATATTCATATTGAGGATTGAATTTATGCCATGCTTCTGGACTTGTAAATTTCGTAATCATTCTACCACCATTTGAGAAAAATTATTAACCTTCTCCACCGTAATTTTAGTAGAAAATTTATCATCTAATATATCAAGTTTATGTGAAATAACAAACAAATTGGTATTTTTCAATAAATAAAATAACTTCATCAAATCATCCATACCGGTTTGATCCAAACTAGCATCAAATATTTCATCTAAAATTAAAAGATTAACATTAACACTATTCCTCATGGCGGCAATATCTCGCCAAGTCAATAACAATGATATATCAATTCGTTTCTTTTCCCCTTCTGAAAATGAATAATAAGAAAAATCATCCCTATGTCTACTTTTAATAGATTCATTGAAATTTTCGTCTAATTGAAAATTTACAAAGAAATCCATATCCTTGAGATAGTTATTTACATGCTTATTAATAACTGGAAGATATTTTCGTATTATTCTTGTTTTAATTCCTTTATCATTTAATATAGTATTTAATATATCATAATACTTTCTTTGTTCTACATATTGTAATCTAGTCTTTTTACTTTCTACCAATTCAGTTTCCATTATTCTTTTTTTATCATCATCTATATGAACATTTGTTTCGGATATTTCCTCCTGAAGTCTACTAATTAACGTTTGATGTGTTCTTATGTCACTATGTCTTCTTGTAATAAGGTTTTCTACATTTTGTATCCGATCATTACATTCAGCAATTTCACCTAAGCGATCTGTTACTTTATTTACTTCTACATTTAACTTACCTATACCCTCATTCATATCATTAATACTAGCTGATATTTGATGTAATTTATCCTTTTTAAATGTTGCATCGATATCTTGTTCACACGTAGGACAATTTTCATTATCTTCAAAAAACTTATTTTCTTTATTTAACTTCTTTAAGTTTTTATCAATTTGTGTTTTATAGCTATCCAAATCCTTATGCTTTTTTATAATATCGGTTTGATCTTCAATCTCTCCTCGAAGTGCAAATATTTTTTCCTGATGATCAGTAATTTCAGATTCTATTGCTATAATAGTTTTTTGAAGTGATTCAATTTTATCATTATTGTCTTCCCTTTTCTTAGAAGACTTGGCTTTTAATTCCTCTATATGTTTTTCATGTAAACTAATCTTCTCCTGTAATAGTTTAATATTATATTCTAACTCAGTAATCTCCTCTTTCAAAGAACTCATTCTATCTTTAAGTAAATTTTTCATAACAGAAAATATACCAATATCCAATATATCTTCTATAATAATTCGCCTATCATTAGCAGACAATTGCATAAAAGGAACAAACGAAGCAGACCCCAATACTACTATCTGTGTAAATGATTTAAAATTTAATTTAAGAATTTTCTCTTCTAAATATTTTTGATAATCGGTAGCCTTAGCATCTTGATTTATAACCTTGCCGTTTTGATATATTTCAAAGATAGCCGGTTTCATTCCTCTACGAACTTTCCATTCTACACTACCAACAGAAAATTCAATCTCAGTCATTAAATCTTTCTCATTGACAGTATTCATTAACTGTCCTTTATTAATCTTCTTAAATGGCTTACCAAATAATGAGAAAGTAATAGCATCAATCAACGTAGACTTGCCCGCGCCATTCTTACCGACAATTAACATCATTGGATTTTGGTCTAATTTTATTTCAATAAATCGATTACCGGCGGCTAAGAAATTCTTAAATCTTACAGTCTTTAATTTAATCATTTTCTAATTCCCTTAGGCCCATACCAAAAATATTCTCCATCACTAACCGCTTTATCATCTATCCATACATCATACATGGGTTTTCCACAATTAATAGATGTTGCTTTAACACCCCATTCTTTTAATTGATTTTTTGTAAACTCTCTCCAATCCTTACCTGATCCACTACCACGTGCTGTCCAGTAATGTATCTCATGTCCTTCATCATATAACTTGTTTAGATACTCAATTCTTTCTTTGTAAGGCTTATGTTTTGGGTAATCAGGTTTAGGTCTTATCTGTGTACAAATTGTACCATCAATATCTACCATATACTTAGTCATTAACATTCAATGCCTCATCATAAATACGTTGCAATAATTTTTTCACTTTAACTCTCTCCTCATGTTTAACGTTATCATTAGGCATACTATCTACATACTCATTAAGAAAAGTAGATGTGTTACCTATTTCTACATCATCACTTTCATCATCATCTGAATATCTTGCTGAATATTCAGACAAATCTTCAAGTATAGTCAAATCAGTTAATCCAGATTTATATAACCGCTCAACATAATTTTCAAAATCGGCTATATTATTCTTTTCTTCAACAATCAATTTAACAACTTTATTTTTATAATATCCTGTATCTTGGTTTTGCCAATCAACAGCACTCTTATCATTATAATAAATTTTGTCAAATAATCGATACTCATTTTGTATAAACGTCAATTCTCTAGTTTTTGTATCGAATATATGAAATCCTCTAGGATCATCATAATCATTCCATGTTATCTCATATGGTGCACCAAGATAATGAATATTACCCTGACTTGACCTATGATGGTAGTGTCCAGAGCATAATACCTCATATCTGTTAAATAAACTTTTAGGAAGTCCTGTATCTGCCACATATCCTTTATACATAGCAAATCCATCAACCTCCAAATGACCAAAACCAACTTGTGATTTTGAATTTCTTATGTACTCCATCATTATATCATAATTCTCAGAGTTAATCCAAGGAAGAAGATCAATAGGTGTATCATCTAAGGTTATTGTGGATGGACCCGCATAAGTAGCTATATTTTCATAATGTCCATAGAGTAATTCAGAACTATTAACACTGTTTGTATTTCTAAAATAGGTAGAATGATTGCCGACAATAGAATGTAATTGTATGTTGTTTTCCATTAAAACATCAAAATAAAATTGCTTTACTCGATGTAAGGTCTGAAAATTAACATACTTTCTTCTATCAAAAGTATCACCTAAATCTATCACGGTGCTTATATTATTTTCTTTTAGATGGGGGAAAAACTGGTTAGTATAAAATCTTTCAATATAATCACAAAATGATTGACTATCCTGCTTGCCGCCAAAGTGTTGATCTGTTATCAATGCTATCTGCATGGTCAAGTTCCTTTTTCCAAATAAAATGACATCTGGTACATTCAAATGTCTGTATTGTTATATTATCTTTATAATCTATATCAAAACTACAATTCCTATGTTCATGGTCTGGTTCAAACTGTTTACATCTTGCACACTCCTCGAAGAACAAAATGGAATATTTCATTTCATAAATATCTCCAATCTAGACTTTTTCTTAGGCTTTTTAGGTTGAGGATTTTCAGCATACTTTTCATGTGTCTTTAAATATTCAACATACTTTTTTGTATTTACTTTATGTTCTTCGGCATTGATATCAATTTGTTCTAATATACCAGACCGTTCCACATGAAGGTATTTTAAATGCATTTGTTTCTTTTCTTTAGTAATACGCCTAACATAGGCATGATGTATAATTTGTGTAAAATAAGAAAAAGGATTCTTAGATTTTTCTGGATTAAAGTTATGTGCGTATAATAAACAATTTTCTATCCCATCACTCACCAAATCATCGCGAAAAGTATAATTAATAAAATTAGGTCGCCATGCCAAATTCTCTGATATCTTAAGAAAACACTCACCCATAAATTCAGTACTAGGTGGATCTGGATCATCAACTTCACGTGCTTCATGTACCCTCTGCTTCCATTTCTTCATTTCAATAAAAAACTTTTCATTGTCTACGTAGTGTTTAGGGTTTGACATAACTTTTCTTTCCTATTTAAAAGTAAAAACCGCTACGATTCTGTCGCCGAATCTAGGATAATGTTGATAATGAGGAAGGTTTTCAAAACAGACCCCTTTATATTTTTCTGGAACAATTCTTTTCAATTCATACTTATCGGGTGGAAATTTAATACCATCACTTCCATATACTCCATGTGGTGTATCCTTACTCATAATTACCGTATGTGCTTCTTTGTCTTTTGGGTCATTCAAATAAATTATCAATTGCTTATGATACTCGGCATGATCAACATGTGGAAAACATTTTTCCTGACCATTATTATACGTTAAATTTATCGCTCCTCTAATAACCTCAGTACATGTTATTTGATTTCTATTGCAAAAAGTAAATAACATATCCTCATAAGCTTTTGCATAATCAGAATTATAATAATTCTGAAGACCCATCTGATCTCTTTGTTCTGGTCTATAAAATAATATATGACATAATAATGTATGTGTAAAATCTTTATAAAACAGAGGTTCGAAACTTCGATTATAGAAATATGCAATACCCTCAGACTTCTGAGATAATTCTATTATTTCTTTATGTTCATCTGTTAAAAAATCATTATCTTCAACAAAAAACATTATTTGACTCCTGTTGAACCAAGACCGCCTCCCCTATCTTCCGTATCAGATTCGGCAGCATGTTCATCTTCATTAATACTAACCCATTGTGCCTCAATAACTGGTTTAATAACCAGCTGTGCTATTCTATCACCTTTTTTTATTTCAAATGCCCATCTACTATTATTTTTTAAAATAACTTTAATTTCACCTCTGTAACCCGAATCAATAGTACCCGGCGAATTTAAAACTGCAATACCATTTTTTGCAGCTAATCCAGAACGTGAACGTACTTGTCCTTCATAACCATAAGGTATAACAACATAAAGACCTGTACTAACAACACCCCACGCAAAACCAGCAATAGAAATATCTTCATTAGAACGAATATCCATCCCAGCATCACCACAATTTTTTCTTTCCGGTAATGGATTGTCTGACTTATTATATATTTTTACATCTAATTGTTTTACTTTACATCTCATTTTCATGGCCATTTAATCCCAATAGGTGTTGATGGTGTATTCATAACTGAATATTCTGTTACCCATAATGGACTGGGTTTACATGAGGAACATTCTTTAATCATATAGTGACCGCAATTGCTGCATTCATATCCAACATACCACGTCGTTCCACCAAATCCCTCATCTACTTCATTGAGTGATTTTGTACTGCATTTCGGACATTTCTTCGGTTTGTTCATAATTCTCCATCTCCTTAATAATTTTACGCTTTAATCTAAATTCTTTAAATTTATGATTGCGTTCTTTCTGACGGTCTTGTGTTTTATTTTTTCGATATGTTTTTCCCATTGTTATTGTCCTTATAATGGTATTAAGTTATAATCATAATCAAACTTTTCTTTTAAATAAATACTCAATCTTTCTTTCCAATGTTTCAAACCATAATTATCATGTTTTTTCCAATGCAAATCATCAATGATATCATACAGCACTGCTTTATTTTCTTTATCATCCAATCTCAACACTCGACCAATAGATTGTAGATTTCGAATTTTAGCTTTATATGGATGAGCAAAAATTAAATATTGCAAGTTCTTAATATTAACACCTGTAGATAAAACACCTGAACTCGCAACAATAACAGCATTCTTTTCTTCTTCTGTTGCTTTTCTGATCTCCTCTCTTTGTTCAACATCAGTTTCACCAGCAATAAAAAAGATTGGTCTATTCTTTACTTTTTCAAGTAACATCTTTAATAATACTTTTCCATGCCTTTCAATATAATTAAATAATATAAGCGTATTACCTTTTTGATCTAGTGCTAAATTACATATAAAGTTATTACGCTTCCTATGTGAAACTATAAAATCTATCTCCTCTTGATATGTTGCTTTGGTTAACGCTTTGCGTTCTTCCTCCGAATATTCTAATTGTAAACATTGTATATTTAGTTTGGAAATATGTTTATCATCCATCAATTCCTTCGATGTGATCGCTTTATATGTTGTTCCAAACAATCCTTCAAGGACTAGTTTATGGGTTTTACAATCAGTTAATGTTCCAGTTGTACCAAATCTATATCTACAAGAAGTAGATTTTTCTAATATACTTTTTAATGACTGAGCTGTTGCAAGATGTGCCTCATCACCTATGATTAAAGAAAATTGTTCAAAATATTCTTTTGGTTGCTTATATAAGCTTTGCCATGTACTTATATATATTGGTTGTCTTTCATTTTTTTCCTTCCCCGAATATATTTTATGACATTCTTCTTCTACATTCCAATCTTTTAATTCAGATGAATAATCACCAAAATCACCATACATTTGTGTAACAAGATTAGTAGTAGGAACTACCACCAACATCTTATCCTCATCTAAAAATCTCTGATACCATCTTATCAATGCATATATAACTAAACTTTTACCTGAAGATGTAGGGGATAACAATAATGCACGATCAGATTTAATACAATGTAAAAATGATGCTATCTGATAATCTCTTGGCGTAATCGGTTTTCCCTTACAATGAAGATTCAAAGAATCAAAAAATTCTTTAATCTTATCTATATCACCTTCCTTTAAATGTCTTGCATCTACAACATCAGTCTTTAATTGATATGAATGTTTTTCTGACCACTCTTTAAGATATGGTAATAGACCTAAATATATTTGTCCTGTTTGTATATTAAATAAACGTATCTTACCATCCCACATTCTTGCACGAACTTTAGGATGGAATTGATGATTAGGAACTAAAAAAGAAAAATATTCATTTAATTCATATGCTATATGCCTATCACATGATAATTGTAAAAATGTTTCATTTAATTTACCAGCAACAATCACGTCAAATCCCCCGCTAGAAATTTTTTCCATTTAATAGCATTACTGATATTAAAAGAAGCATTCTGTATAATTCTGGCGGTCTCCTCTATCAATTTAACCTTATCTTCCTGTTCTTCTATTTTATTTTTAGCTTGTAGAAGTTCCTCATCACCATCTAAAAACAAATCCATATCATTTTTTAATACTTTCAAATCAAATGGCTTTTCTTCATATTCGGAAGGATCAGCTTTTCCGGAATAGTATTTCCACCGCTGAAGTTTTAATATTTTATATTGACTTTGAATAAACCGCAACACATTCTTTTCATCATGGCGCAATTGATGATACTTATTAGCTAACTCTGGAATTGTGGTGGAATATCCGTCAAGATCAGTTGTATCTATTTTAGTGTCTATTTGGCACATTTCTTTCAAATCTTTCATATTCATACTACTATTATAATAAATTTAAGGGTTTAATACAAGGAAGAATATTATCCTATTTTTTTAATGGAAAATGCACCTGTATATCGAAATACAGCATTAACCACAATAGGTTCGAGGGAAGTGGCACTAGTATCAAAACCAATACCACCTAAAGCTACTGGAAATACATCTTTAAAGGTTACATTATAATTAGGATTGGACTTATTAGTATGTATAATAACATTAACATCAGATTTCAATTCTTTATCTTTTTCAGCATCATATTGTTCGAAATTATCAGGAAACCCTATTGCTTGCATCCAATTATATATCTCCATATAATTCTTTAGGTCTTCATCTATGATAAATTCAAGACTCAAATCTTCGAAAGCTAAGTTATCACCTTCCATTGGAATACCTGCAAACGGCGTCGATTGCATAAGACTACTTAATGAAATTCCGGGTATACCTACACGCTGACAAAAATAGTCCACAGTTGGCATTCGTAAAAAGTTTGTCTGGAAACTTATTACGTTTAAATAATTAATGTTAGTTGGTTGATTTGCATACGCCATTTAATTGTTCCTTTTATTGGTCTTATATATACTATATAATATTATTATTTATAATACTTTGCAAGGACAAAATATGAAATTGAATAAGCGAACCATTACCTTCTTTATATTCCTCCATTTAGGCGCTCTTTTAGCCTTCATTCCTTCCACATTTTGTTGGTCAGCCGTAGGTCTAATGATTTTTATGTATTGGTTAACCGCATCCGTAGGTGTTTGTCTTGGTTTTCATAGATATTTAGCACATCGAAGTATGATAATGCCACATTGGTTAAATTATTTTGTTGTATTTTGTGGAACATTAGCATGCCAAAATGGTCCTCTAAAATGGGTAGCCCAACATAGAATGCACCATCAAGGTTCTGATACACCAAATGATCCCCATGATGCACAGCGAGGTTTTTGGTGGTCACATATACAATGGATGTTTTATGACAGACATCAATTTGATAATACCCGAAGATTAAGAAAATATACTAAAGATATTAACGGCGACAAATTTTATCAATTTCTAGAGAAATATTTCATACATATTCAATTCGCTTTGGGAGTTCTATTCTATTTAATGGGTGGTATATCTTGGGTTATATGGGGAATATTTGTACGCTTAGTACTAGTATATCATGCTACATGGTTAGTTAATAGTGCTTGCCATATATGGGGATATACTAATCATAGAATAAATGATTTATCTAAGAATAATTGGTTTGTGGCTTTAATAACATTTGGTGAAGGTTGGCATTCGAATCATCATTATAATCCAAAATCCGCTAAAACTGGTCTCAATTGGTATGAGATTGATTTAACGTATTTTTTGGTATATTCTCTGCAGAGATTAAAGTTAATTGATAATGTTAATATATAATATATCTTATGTTCCCAAGCCACCCAACATATAAATAATAACATATTTAAAACAGCAAGACAAGGAAAAAGTTAGATTATTTTCTCTTGGGTTTTTTAGGTTCGTCCGCCCTCGCAATACGCTTTTCATCTGCATCTAATCCATAGCGAGTTCTTATCATTGTATCCAATCTTAAAATATCTGTTTGTAATACTCTAATGCGATCTATAAGTTGAATTAGTATCTCTGTTTGATGCCCTATTTTTCCTGTAAGTGAATCCTGCAACCATTTTATAATTTTCCAAAAACCCCATCCGATTAATAACAAACCTACAACTGGTACACCTAATCTTTCTATTAAATCTGCTACTACTGTAGAATCCACAATATCCACCGAGTTTTAAAGGTAAGCGGCTTTATATATATTTATACCCCATCCGTGATAATTCTTGACGGTTAAACAAATGGGCTTTATGTATATCTATTTTAGATTGTCCCTCATATGGAACAGCTAAATGTTCTTCAACCATTTGTTCGTTTAAATTAACGTTATTTACATATAATTCCCCTAGTATTCGACCAAATTTTCCACGTTCGTCATCTAAATGAGTTTTTAATGTTATATTCGACCCTACGGGACAATAATCAACTAAAAACTGTTTAGATAACTTTCCATAATATTTTTCCTCGGCATCTCTAGTTCTAGATTCAGGTGTATCTATTCCATAAAGTCTTACTCGCTGGTTAGCAAGAACTACGTCAAATCCTAAATCAATATCAAGATCCACAGTATCTCCATCAACAATTTTAATCACTTTAGCCCTATATTCGTGCATGGATACTCCAAAAAAAAAGGGGGACAGGGTATAAAAACCCTATCCCCCGATTAATTAAAAAACTAAAATTACATTAAGTTTGCAACTTTAACTTTTCTGTAGTACTGGTTACCAGTGCTAGTAGAAGTACCAGCTTGGTCAGCAGTAACGAATGGATTGTCAACAATTCCATATCGGGTTTTGAATCCGATTTTTGGTTGGAATGTATCCTCACCCATTGCACGAACCATCTGTAGAGGAACGTAAGGACAATAGAACATACCAGAGTCATAAGGACTAGATCCTTTATAACCGATAACGTAAAATTGACCAGCAGCTGATCCATAATAGGGATCAACAAACACTTTCATGCCGTTCATCATGCCAACATAGGTGTTGGTGTGTGCATCACCCGCGGTTGGATGACCAGTTTCCAACATACCAGACATTGACAATGCAGATGCAACGTCAGCAGAACAGATCATAAAATTACCTTTTCCACGTCGTGTGTCAAAGCCAATTTCATTTCGATCGCGCTCAATTTGATACATCAATCCTTTAAACTTCTCTACTGACCATCGGCCATTAGAATCCGTGTCAAGATCGAAAGTACCAGCAGCCGTAGTATTAGTAGCGGCTCCCCATCGTGCATTTTTATAAATGCGGCGGATGATTTCGCGGTTGATCTCATTGAGGATTTCAGTAGAAAGAATATTTGACAATTCAGTCTCTGCATCCAAACCATGAACTGCTTTCAAGTCTTGAGAGAGTTCCGTAGAGTACTCGGCTTTGAGGGCACGAGACTTAGCCGTTACGGTAGTCTTGTCAATACTGAATGCCATTTCTTGGAACGCACGTCCACCAGAAGATCCCTGTGCTTCAGCATCTGCCGTGGTGTTTGCTTGACCAGATGTCCAAGTTCCATCAAACGGATTGTTTGTTCCGTCCGTAGCAACATGAGCTGGCGTACCATCATTGTCTCCAGAGAAAGCTGTGTTAGCTTCGGCGTGGAGGGCTTCAGTTCCATCCTGCGCAGAGTAATGAGATTTCATTGCGAAAATCAATCCGGTTGGTCCAGACATAGGCTGAACACCACAGACGTCATAAGCAAGAAGATGAGGCATAGATCGACGAACCAGACTAATAAGAATCGGGTCCCAACCTTTTACATTTGTACCTGCAGGTGCATGTCCTGAGTTAACAGGAGCAGCTTCTTGGAGACCTTGCTCTTCAAGAAACTTCTCTTGATTTTCCAACAATCGCAAAGTAACGTCTCTGCGATATGCATCTTTAATTTCAGGAAGATCAGCATGTTCCATTACTGGTTGCCACTTCTCCTTGATGTTTTCTGATAAATACATTTCTGTACTCCTTAATTAATTAAATTTAGTTAAATATGATTTCATTCAATCCATTATATATTTTACTTGGCTTTAGATAAATTAGAGATAGCACTCATAATACTGTCCATCCTACCATCACTTTTCCCATCTGCAACTGGATTATTAGTACCGGCCGTTCCTTTATTATCTGTTACTTCTTTTTTGTCTGATTTGAAATAGCTGTTCTTAATAACATTGAGTTTCTCACGATACTGTTCATCAGTTTCGTAATTAACATCTTCTGTTAATTCTTTCAGCTTTTCAACATCGGTATCAACCATTCCTTCAGAGATATCTCTAAATGCATCTTTAGCTTTATAAGTATTTAACTCTTTCACTGTGTCCATATGCTTTGATGTCTGCTCGTCAAGTTTTTCTTCCAACTCAGCAACTTCAACAACCAGATTCTCGAATACATCTTCTTTCTCTTGTGGAACATCAATGTAATGTTCTTCAAACAACTTCTTCAAACCAGAAATAAAGCTCTCTGTGACTTCGTTGCGAACACCTTGTTCAACAGCAAGTTTATTTTCTGTCATCCATTCTTTTACGGTATAGTTGAGGTATTTGTCAACATTCTCAGTCATCTCTGTATGCATTGACTCAATACGCTCATCTTGTTCTTTTTTAGATTCTTCTCGAATCTGTTTTCTAATTTTAGAAATTTTAGATTTAACAGCAGCTTCAAAAATTGTAGCAGCTTTCGTTTTGAATTCCTCAGAAAGTTCTTCTCCATCAACTAGAGCAGCAACATCAGGAGCAACATCTACTTCGATGTCTTCTTTCTTTGATTTCTTCCCTTCTTCTTTTTCGTCGTCGTCGTCTTCTTCTTCGTCGTCGTCTTTAGCTGGGGGGAATTCCTCTTTTTTGGAGTCTTTGGAGTCTTTAGACTTTCCTTCTTCAACGTCTTCGTCCTCTTCGGAGTCGTCTTCTTCTTTTCGGGCTCCTTTGGCGTCTTTTTTGGACTCAACAGGTTTTTTATCTGATTTAGCTTCTTCAATAGATTCGTTATCATTTTTTTCATCCTCTGCGTTAGTGGCAGTTTCCATTATTTTTTTTTCAATTTCTCCATCACTTAGGGTTTCTTCGTTAGCCATTTTACATCTCCTTTAAAAGTGTTTAGCCTATATATATATTTATAATATTAAAGATTTCCAAGGAATTTTTCGAATATATCCAGCTTTTTCTGATCTAATTCCTTCGATTTTGTATTTCTAATCTCATTTTGAATGTTATATTCAATTTCACCTGTAGAAGTAAATTCTTTTCCTTCCATAACACCATTTACAAATGCTGATGGTGCTGAAGGATCTGCAACTATATCGACTGTAGTTAAAGTAAAATCTTTCTGTACTTCATTCACACCAGTCTTTTTATTCATCTTGAGACTTCCCAATCCTCTTGATGACACACCAAGTTTAACACCTGAAGAAAGAAGATTTTTCACAATCTTTCCATTTGGTGTATCCATTATTTTTGCTTTACCAATAAAATCTTTCCCATCTTCTTCTAAAGCAGTAATCAAATGAGAAACACGATCAAGATTGATAGTCGGACCCATAGGATGTCCTAATTCACCGAGCGCACGACCTTCATTGACAAATTTCTTCTTATACCTAGTTACTTCTTTTTGCAAAATGGAATAAGGATATACCCGACCATTTTGATTCTTAAGATCACTTTGCATAAAAATACCTTTAATATATTGTTCTTTACCTTTACCTTCAACAATATATTCAAGATTTTCAAAATGTTCTGTAATAAGTTTCATCTAATCATCTCCTTTTTTTTGCCATTCGTTCTGCCTCGGCCTTTTTAACCTGTGGTAAAAGTCTCTTAGCTAATTTTTTAATTAAACCCGATTTGGATTTAATTTTCTTTTCTAATGATGCTTTACCTGCTTGTCCTAAATCAGATCGATCTTTATCTTTTAAAATCTTTTTTGCTATAAAATCTACTGCTTTTTTCTGTGCACGTTTTTTTAATTTCTCCGGATTGGCTTTTTTCTTCATTGCCCGTTCGCGTTTCTTGGCAATCATTTTAGCTTTAGCTTTCATGGTACGTGCTAATTTGTTTCGCGCCTGTATAGATAAAACTTCAAACATTCTCTTCTTTTTCTTTAGGAGTATTTTTAGCTGGTTCTTCTTTATCAAGCGTTACAAATTTAAAGGCTTGTTTGTACTTATCAATAGCATCAAAAGTTTTCTGCTTTAACGATTTCTCAAAATCAATATTAGCCTTATTATATTTTTTATCTAATATGTTTTTAACAATAGTTGTTTTTAATTCACTCATTTTATACTCCTCTTTGTTTGACCTAAGTTTTCTATAATAAAATCTGCATCATTTATCGTACTTCTTAATACATCTTCATCAATGTCATATTTAATAGATGTTTCAGATATGGCTAAACCAATTTTAGCTATACCATATCTATCAGTTAATTGAAATGCATGATGAACAGCATCTTGCAGTACATTTGTAGGTGTTTTTTTAACCTTGTCTTTATATTTTTTTATAAAACTAGATTTTAATAATGTCATAATAATTACCTATGGACATCAACTGGCGCCACCAAATCTGGATTAATTTCGAAATCATCTGGATCACCCTTACCAGCTTTTCTGTTATCTTTATTAATCTGTTCTATTTCTTCATCGGTTAGACGTAGAATTCGTTTTCTAATCCACTGATCAGAAAAGAATTTTCCAGCATATTCATCAACCATTTGTAAAAGTTCCATCCGTTCTCTAAGAACTTCATTATTCTTTAATTCTGCATAATGAGAATCTTTTGTCCAAATAAACTCAAGATTGTCTCTAATATCATACCAATCATCTTCTTTAATAATACCTTTAAGAAGACATTGGATTCTTAATAAATCAACAAACATTGTTGAGAATCTATGTCGTAACTTAGCAATAAACTTTGCAAATTTTATTTCATCTCTATTAATCTCTGAAGCACGACCTAAGTTAAATGCAGTTTGTTCTGTACCTTCAATTCTTGAAATTGGTACATTTAATGATTGATAGAGTTTCTTTCTAAAATATTCAATATCTTCTATTTCACCTAAATTTTGTCCTGATGGTAATGTAGAAATTTCAGTTCCTCGTCCACCCTCTCGTCTTGGTAACCAAAAATCTTCGAGCATGGCCATTTGTTTTTTCTGATCTTCTACTTCACCCGTTGATGCATTATAAATTATTTTCTGCTTATATTTATTCATTACAGACGTTAAATATTGTTCTGCTTTTAATTTTGGAAGATTACCAACGTCAATATAAAATATTCTTCGTTCTGGTGCCCTTGCTAGTCTGTATATAACAAGAGAATCTTCAATCATTTTAAGTTGATTGAAAGGTTTTATTGACTTAAATAGATAACCTATAATAATTTGTTTTTGACTATCTACCATTCCTGAATGGCAATACGAAATTGAATCTGGTGCTACTTGAATTGCATTAGTAGTTTTTGTATCTTCTGGTGTATATACAAAGTATTCTTCTTTATCAACTACTACTTCAACGTTTGTTACTGGATCTTTTTCTTTTTTTATTGCTGTAATTTTTTGTATTTTTAATGCATCAATCGGAACAAGTTCTTTAATACCTGCCTTTGGATTTTCGGTATCAATAATGATATGATGGTAAATTTTTCCATCAACATACCATTTACGAAACAAATCAGATCCAACTCTATTAAAATCTAATAGTCGAAGAATATGTTTAAATTCGTCTACTATTTTTTCTTTAATAGAAGTTCTCTGATTAGTATTATCGAGAAAAAGATTAATAGTTGATCGGCCGTCTTCATGCACAACGGCTTCGTTAACAACATCAGAAACTGCCAAATCCACTTCTTGTGTCATTGACATTTCACGATATTTTTCAATCAAAACATTTTCATCTTTGGCACTTACCCCCGTATCGAGATAATGACCATAGATGCCTCCACCATCAACAACTTGTGTTGAACCATCAAGGTTTTCAGGTGTTACAAATGTTTTTTCTTTTTTTATCTCTTTCCGCGCTATTTCAAAACCAAATAATTCAAATCCAGCCATATAAAATCCCCTGTTTTATTATAAAAAAGAAAGGGGAAGGTTTCCCTTCCCCCTATTCAAAAATCATTAAACGTTTATTGATACTCCACCGATGTTAATAGAACCACTAATCGAAACATCAACACCATTAGTAGTAGAACCATCTAAGCCTGCGCCATCAACGGTAAAGTTATTAACAGCAAATGTTACTGCGAACTCTTCAGGAGCTCCATCAGGATCCATTGCCAGCTCAATAGCGGTTAATGTGGTTGGATAAATATCTTGAAGACGATATGTCCTTAAAGCTTTACCCTCACGTGTTAGTTGTGTAACTATAGCATTACCATAGACCCCAGCTGAAGAAGTAGAAGTTCTATTTTGTGAATGTTGTGTAATAGCATTCATCCACTGCTCCATTGCTGTTCTATTTTGCCATTCAGGATCATTGAGAATAGTTACCGTCCAATCTTCAAATGTGCGATCACCCGGAACTTTTAACATACGACCACGATAAGCAACGTCTATATTGCCAATAACCGAACCCGGAATTTGTGTTGCTTTTCCGAGAAATTGTAAATCCATCGCCCCAAAAATTGCTGGAGCATTAACCACAACTTTATATAGATTGGGACGAACCCCACCTCTAAAGTTGTTTTTGAAATCAGAAATTGTTGACATTTTATTACTCCTCTAAGTTTGTATATATTTATAAGATTTATCCACCGATTTCTGAGAAAGATACATCAGTTCTTGCGGCAATAAAGTTCAACTGGATGAAGTTGATAGAACGTGCTGGTTTAACATAAATGTCACCAACAAAGTTGTTCGTATCAATAACTTGACCAGTATTGTTTGAACCATCACATACTACCTTAAAGTCAGTAATACCACGTCGACCCTGAACTTCTCTCAAGAAAGGTTCTACCATATTAACAAACTGAGCTCGAGTAAACTCGTCATTAAACTCAAATAACATCGCTTTAGCGGCTACTGAGATTGCTTTTTCCAAAACAATGAATAATCTTCGTACATTAATTCTATCAAATGCACTTGGAACGCTTTGCATTGTTTTATCACCCCAAAGAACCACACCAGCTCCCGTTTGTGTAATCAGAGGGTTAATACCAATCTGATACATTACATCACGTTCTGCTTTAGTTGCTTCCCAAGACAATTTAACAATATTTTTAATTCCACCACGATTTAAACCTGCAGGTGACCACCATGCATCGTTCGTGAAATCTGTTCGTGCACAAAGTCCTGCAATGTCTCCATTCATTGGACAAAATACAAACTTATCATTGTATCTGTCGTACTGATATTTCCATGCACCGTCCATTACTCCATAACTACCAGCATTACCAGCAAGAGCTAAAGTGTCTCTTGTGGTTTCTAGTGCAGTTTGTTCAGAACCAGCATTTCTAACAACATCGGCTTGAGGTGGAGAAACAAGCGCTACACAATCTTTACGAACAGATGAAATATTATCAATAATCCATTTGCTCGTTACTGCACTTGCGGGTCCGCCCATAACTAATGTAACATCTACAACCTCAGGATTGGTGTACATATTATATGCTGCTTGAACTTCACCATCAGTAAGAACGTTGTCATCAACACCAAGTGTTAAAGATCCACCAACAATTTCTTTACCAGTACCATTAATCCTATTAAAAACTGTGCCTGCCATGGTAGCACTTGCACTTGTATGTGTATTTGAATCAGCAGTCGTTGCTGTAAGTTCAGCAGGATCACCTAACCAAATATATTTTGATTCATTACGCAAAACATTTCCAATATAATTAGAACTACCATCAATACGTTTTGCATCTGATGCTTTACTGACGAAAGCAAACTTCTCTAAAACCTCACCGGGTTCACCAGTCCATAGACCATCTTCGTCTATTACGAGGACATGCATCTCGTCTAAACCAGTTCCAGCGGCTGATGATGCTTCACCATTTGCTGACTTCATAGCTTCCGAAGTACTAGGTGCACGATCAAAACCACCAATGAATGCTTTTTCATCAGATGATCTGTTAGCATCCGTTTTGGCTTTAGCAATTGCCCAACCTGCACCATCCAAAGCAACAGCCCTTAAACTGTTACCTAATTCGCCGGGATACTTTGCAACAAATAATTGATCGACATAAGTGTTACCATCATAATCATCTTTGCTTTTAGTTAAACCTACTGTTCCTCCAACATCATCATCTCCAACTTGTGCGTTCTTTGCATCCGTACCAACATTTCTTACAACAAGAAGATTGTTTGAATATGCAAGATAATTAGCAGCAGTTAAAAAATACTTGCCGTCGTTTGCAGCATTGTCTTTTGGTTTGCCGAATGTGTTTACTAAATCATTTTCCGTAGTGATAGATGTTCTATCTAAAACAGGACCCCATTGAAAACCACCGCCGATTGCACCAATCGATGTGGCCACATTAGGGACAACTGTAGTAAGATCAACCTCACTAACATTAACTCCCGGGCTTACTTGAAACGCCATGTTATTTCTCCTTTATACAATAAGTTACATTTTTTATATTAATATAAATTTCATCAATGACGCATTATCTGTTATTCTGCATTTACCCAAACGTTTCCCATATTATCTATTTCTTTATCGTCTGCATCTAAACCATTACTAATAATTCCAAATGGTGTTGTCATATCCTCAAGTTCGGTTAATTGATTTTTATAAAGATTAGATCTAATATTCTGATTACTTAAATCTTTAAAATATTGTTGATCAACCATCCATGCAAATAAAACTAAAGTAATAACTAAATCATCATTAGCACCTTCTTCTGCTGCAAATGAATCTGCACTGGAAACGAATGTTGTCAATTCCGATATCATGTCATAATCTGGAATTAAGAGTTTATCATCCTCAATTAAAGCTTTTAAATTAGAACAACCTACCTTTTTCATAGATTTTGTTGTTCGAACACCAAATTGAGAATCTCTCTTACCACCAACGAAACCGCTCAGTTGTTGCCCGTGTCTGCCATACCACGCTGTTGAAAACAGATTTTCGTATTCCAAATCGTGGTGAAGAACGTCGGAAACTTGTGAACCAATGTCGTTTACCTCTATCAAAATATAAGCATTATTATATTTCTTTCCAATAATATTTATAATATTCGGAAACACTAGGGGGGCTACATGGTTACTTTTATACTTAGCAACAATTTTATAAGGTATATTTGTAATATCAAAAACAGTAAAAGCCGAATAATCCAGTCCCTGCCCTCTTGCCACATCAACCGTTATAACATAAGAATGAGATTTATCCTCATCTTCAAAAACGTCTACATCATTTTTTCTATATATTGGACTAATATAAGACAATTCTTGTAATTTTTCATATGAAACCAGTGTATTTGAAGAACCTAAAAATTCTGCTTCATATTCCTGTCTAAATGCATCCTCACCGATTGTTGACTGAATCTTATCTTTCCAGACCTTATCTCTGTCGGGAACAGATGACCAATGAACTTTAAAAGGAGTAAAATCATTTGTACCTTCTTCAGCATCATTCCAATATTTGTAAAACATATTGAAACCATTTGGTGTAGATACTATAATAACTTTAGTTTCTTTACCAGATGAAATTGTAGGATATACTGAACGGATAAACTCATCTGCTATATGTCTTTGTACATGAGCAAATTCATCTAATAAAATACAAGAAAAAGAAAATCCACGAATAGCACTTGAGGACGTAGAAGAAGCAATTATCTTACTTCCATTCTCCAACTCTAATGAACCCTTGTTCCATTCTTTGAGTCCTTGTTGAAGAAACTTAGGAAGATGTTGATATGCTATTTGTATACGTCCAAGTAATTCTCTAGCGGTGGCCGCCTTATTAGCAAGAATACCAACCGTTTTAGATTGATTAAAAAGAACATAATGTAATAACCAACCTAACGTAGTAGTAGACTTACCAACCTGTCGGCCAGTCTTTACAATTACATTTCTATTGTCGGATATGGTAGTTATTAACTTTTTTTGGTAGGGATAAAGACTGAAAGGAATTAGACCTTCATCAACGTGGACAATCTTCACATGATTTTCTAAAAAATATAAAATATCATCACGACATTTTATATATTCTTCAATTTCTTCTTTTGTAAAATTATGCTGAACATCAGCTCTCTTTAAAAGAGAATTTCCTAAATATTGGTCGCTCATATTATTTCTTTTTAGCTGATAATAACTCCTGCAACTCTGCTGTTGATCCAATAAATAAAGAATTATTAACTGTTGAAGGATCTTTGGTTTCTTTTTCTATTTCTTTTTTTGTTTTTTGTAAAAGTAAAAGTTCTTTAGTTGTATTTGTTAAACCATTCAAGAGTTGTGTTACTACTTCAAACGCTCTAGGATTTTCTGATTCCTTTGCAACTGCTAAAAGTTCTTCAAGGGCATCATTACCTTTATCTAAAAGCGAATGATATTGCTGTTGAGAAAATTCATATTCAGAAGTAAGATCTTGTGTATTTATTTCTACACTTGGTGCTTTACTTCTTTCCTTTTTAACTAGATCACCAGTAATATCTAATACTTTATTTAATTCTTTCACTGTGTTTTTATTCATGGCAAGTCAGTAATCGTTTCAATAAATCCAAAGTCATTGGCTGGTGTTGTTAATGCATTATCAGCGGCATCAATAACCTCATCATCATTTAAATCAGTTACTGCTTTGGGTTTGATATCCATATTTACATCTTTCTTATCATTCAAATTAGCACCAATGTTAGCATCTACTTCTCTAATAATACCTTGTTCAGACGTCTTACCATATATATGTGCTTTAACAGTAAATTCAAGTGTATGTATCAATGCTCTTCTTGTTATAAAATCACCTTCGTAAGTATCTTCAGTTGTAACACTATTTAAAATAATTGGAATGTCGCGTACTATTCCCATAGTTGACATTTCGTTCATAGCAACATGAAACTCTGGTGTAAAGAATGGAAGAATCTGTTCAAGTATTTGTGAACCATCATCACTATATCTAACCATAACGGATAAAGTAATATTAAAATCATATGGGACTGGATTATATATCGTATTTAATTCTGTAACACTTGCACTCTTTACTTTTTTATATTTTTTTGTAGTTTGTAATTTTCTTGTAGGATCATAAGCATAATCTGTAATTTCAAAAGACATTCGTGGTAGACTATATGATTTATCCTTTTGATTCAACTTAGCTAAAAACTTTTCACTAGGTCCATATGCAATGGGAATTTTCAGTTGACGTTCAACTGTTCCATCTGATTTTGTTCTCTGTATATTGATATCATTAAATACTGTACCAAATAAAACTACAATATTTCTAATATTCTTATTATAAAAATGCTGTCCGAACATTATAAATCTCCCTCACTCCAAGGATCCATTTCAGAAAAATCTAGTATATTATCGCCTTCTGTTTCTAAGACTTTATTATCAGCAAAACCATCATTTGGTAATAATTGGTCATCGGTAGAGGTTACACTCCAATTTGAACCACTTGAATTACCTGTTACAAATGAATCAGTAGCAAAAGTACCAACAATATTATAAACTCTTAATTTCCTTGTACTAGGAGTCCAAGATGCAACTACAGCCTTAGCTGTTGCGGTTGCTAAGGTACTACCTTGATATACCTGCTCATTTGGCGTATATGTTCCTAATCCGCCGGCAGTCATTAATATATCAATCGAATACGCATTATCAGACTCAATCTGATCAATAGCTGCAACCCCAGTATCAATTTTCTCACCACTATAATCAAATTGTTCACATGTTAAGTCAAAAACATAATTCTTTCCGACTTGATAAAAAGGCTGCTCATCTTCAACAAATTTAATTTCAAATAATTCTTTTGCAAGCGGAAACCATACAAGATCACCCTCTTTGGGTGTAGTCATACCTGTTACAAATTTAAATCGTTCAGCATGGACTGTTAAAATAAGTTCGTCTGAAATTGCCATACCAAATTTAGATATAGCATCATCAGCTCCACCAAAATTATCCGTGGACTTAACATACATTTCAATATCATATTTAGTATCAAATTTAGATATAACATCCTCATCTAATACTGTATCTTCTTTAACAAGAGTTCTTGGTAAGTATACTACATCTATACCAGCCTGTTGTATAATTTCTCTGTTAATGTCATTTAATAAATTTTGATCTGCAGTTGCGTTTTGAAAATAAATATTTGAGGCCATTAACCTATCATCCCATCAGGTGGAAGTTCGTATTTTAAATTCATTTCTTCTTCTATTTTAATAATTTCTTCAGTAGCTTCTGAAAATATTGTTTGACCATCTAATGAAATACCACCGGGTAATGTAACACCAGTAAATTTCTTTAAGTTACTTCCCCATTGTTGTTTGATTAATGCCGTAGCATATTTTTTCAAAAACATATCATTGTATACTTGAGGATACGTAGATGGATCAAGTGCTCGATATGCTTCTATAATAAGAATAGTATCCACTGAAAATTTATTTGCCCAATCAGTTTCTAAATATACTTTATCTTGTTTTCTATTAAACAGCATCGTTGGTTGAATAGAAAATAAATGTTCAATTAATGAAAAATTAGTTTGTGACATCGCCCAATTAATTATTGCTGAGCTTTGCATATTTTCTAAATCATTTAAACGTAATTGATATTCCTCATTGAAGAATCCTGTCTGGAAAGCATTAAAATTAGGAATGGGAAGTACACGAAGAACACTAATGATAGCATCATCGACACTTAAATATTCATTATCAATATCAGTTTGTGTTAATGTCTTTTTAAGAAAAACCTTTTCCACACCGTCAAAATGATATTCTTGAAAATACTCAATAGCATCATCTATTCGATCAGATATTTGTTCGTCATCTATATTGATTTCTGTTACAGGTGCACCGAGACGCCGTAAACAATAATCAATCAGAGTTTGTCTTGTAGTTACTGCCATTTAGTATTCCTTTAAATTACTTATAACCTTTAATAAGAAAGTGCTACCCCATGAATTTGTGCTTCTTTACTTGTACTCGCCTGATTGGCAAACTCAATTTTATATTTAAGCTGAGTACCAGCCGTAACAGATATTGCTGGTGCCATTGCTATGTTGATGCCTGTGCTGAATGTACCTTTACTGGCTAATACACAAGTTGAATAGTTACTGCCATTATCTGCAGATACCTTGGCAATAATGTCGGTATTAAGAGTATTCGTTCCAGCGGCATTCTTGTAAAGCAGACAAAGACCAAGCGAACTTTTACTTGCGGAATCCTGTGGCGTAATCGTTGTTGATGTAAATGAGCCAGTAGCATTGGCTGTCTCGGATGGTGGTGTAAAAGCGGAAGTCCACAAACAAGAATTAGTGATACGAATGTTATCCATGTATCCCTGATACCCAGATGCACCTGAACTAGTCATGCCAAAATAAGGATCACCATTATAATTCATAACAGCTAAACCACTATTAGTCGTTTGAATAAGTGCGCCATTTATAAATTGCCTAAAATCATTACCAGAGCGAGTAACAGCAATATGATTCCACGCAGTAGCAGCAACAGTTCCAACACTCCAGTTAAAACCAGAACCCCCCGCATTGGATATTTGAAAATAAGCCGCATTAGCAGCACTTCTTGCCCAGTTCCACGGTATATTTGACCAAGGACCATCAGGGCCAAATGCAATAATGTATTCATCTGTTCCAGTTCTGGACGGATACATCCACCAATCTATTGTATGATCGCCAGCAAAAGCCCACTCATCACTATCTGGAATACTTAGCCCATCCCCAGAACCATCAAAGTAAATTGAAGTTGCCCCAACTTTTTTCTGTGTAGTTGAATGTTGGACATTCCCGTGGGCCGTAACAGTTCTTGAATGAGTAGATGAATCAGCAAATGTAGTGCTACCGTTGCTAGTGTTAGACTCTATAAACAATAACGTATCACTTGTTAAACTATAATCTGAATAAACACTAGACACAAATTCTGAACTAGACCTTACACAATTTGTCAAAGCTGTTATTGCGGTACTATCTTCAAACTGCTCAATCCAATAATTACTAAGCCCATGTGCCGTGATATTGGAATTAACTGCGTTCTGTAAAGCAAGTATAGCTATATCGTTCTCAATAGACGAGGTATCTGTGTCAGTAGGTGTTTCACTTGCCCAATTAGTTCCATCAGACGTTAATACATTTCCATCTACCCCCGTGGCAGGTAAACCAGCACCATCAGCGTTTACCCAATTAGTTCCATCAGATGATAAAACTTTTCCTGCGTCACCGGGTGCAGGAATATCCTGTATTAAACTTATGTCTACTTGATTTAATGGCATTTATTTTTTCCTTATTGTTGATTATCTACTGTATTACGAATCTCTCCTTGTTACAGCTTCTTCGCTTGTTAACGGTTTAGGTTGTTCTTCAATAGTTGCTGTTCCGACATCTGATGCTATGTCCTTTTGCAATCTAATTAATTTTGCCTCTAATTGAATATTTTGAGCTATCTGCTCATTCAGTCTTGTTTGTAGAATATTAATAATAGTTTGCGCATAATCTACTTTTTCTTCTGGTGTAGTTACTACTTCATTCATAGTCAATCTCCTTTATAATTTATTTTTTTTCTAAAGTTTTATCACTCCAACCAAACTCAAGCATTTCATTTTCATCCTTGAGAGTATCTATAACATCTTCTAAAGCATTTGATTTATCTCTAAGTGCTTGACGTTCTGCCAGTATAGATGTATTATCAGCACCCGTATCGCGCGCTCTATCTAATTTCCAATCTGTAGCAGCAATTAAATTACCTGCAGCAATCTTCACTCTCTGCTTTATCATAGTTTTTTGATCTACTAATTTGCTTGCCAATTCAGCATCGGCTTCTTCTTTAATCTTGGCTAGAATAGCAACATCAGACATCCCATCAAAAATATCAACTAATGCACCATCTTTAACTTGAAACCGATGAGGATGTGGTACCATATCATCAATTTCAAACTTTCCGTTTGGATCAGGCCGATATTGCAAACCATCTTCATCAAATGTAACTTTAATTATTGCCATTATCTTACACTCCTATTGTTATATAATTTTACCATCCAGATTCAGGTGGATTAACATTTTTCCAAGTTGCTTGATCGCTATATTCAAAACCAGAATTTTGTGGTGTTGACCAATCGTTTGTAATTGGACCTCTATAAGCCTCAACCTCAGCGATTGTTAATGAACCCGGAATTACCGGATAAACGCGAGGGTAATTAGTAGAAGAATGTACGCTGTCAAACATGCCATTTGTATTATTAAAATTCTGAGTTAAAGTTCCACCATCAGCAGGACCATATGATATACCATTTCCCCCTTGATTATAATTATCAAGTTTATAAGCATGAAAATTTTCTTCCAGATCTTCTCTTCCAAAATATAGTCTGTAATCAGAATCAGCGTTTACAGTTCTATTATAAACAAAAGAATTAGCACCAAGTGGTGAAACACATAATGCATAACTTGTATCATTATTCCAACCTCTACGATATTCACCAGTTACACTATCAATAACATACATTTTCATTCCACTACCATAATAATAATAGGGACACATACATAAAACATATCTACCATCATTTGTTATCATAAACATCTGACCATGATCTTCATCTGAGTCAATACCATAAGACGTTGTACAACTCATACTACCTTTTACAGCATTAACATCCGTTGTTCCTACCGTTCCATCAGAATTTAATTCCTTTCTAAAAGTATATCCACAATCAGTATCTTGTTTATACGTTTCATTTGTGAAATTAATCGCTTGAATATGGAAACCTGTATGCGGTCTAAAAAAAGTACAATAAACTTGTCCATTATCACATACAACCACAGTATGGTGGTATTTATCTTCATCATTATATTTACTATAAGGAACATCTGTATATCTGTGATTCGATTCTTTTACATTTTGTCTCCACCAATTCCAATCAACTCCCGGATGAGGAGGTGGAACATCTTTATACCAATGCCATCTTTGATTACTGTCGCTAGTAGCTTCAACAAAAACCATTACTTTAGTTCTTTGATTATATCCCATACAACCACGCGAATTATTAACAGAACCGCCCCAACCAAATCGGTTAGTAGAAGATACACTTGAACCAAAATACCAGTTTTGTCGATGTTGTTTTGCATAACCTCGCGCAACCCATATAGCACCATGAGTATTATATGATGATCCTTCCATGGCCGAACGTCCACCACACCAAACGTCTTGTCCCCTTCTATAAATTTTTCGTTGTGGATCAGTATTTCCTACCCAGCAACAACTATTAAGATTAGCTGACATTATATGCCTATAATGATCCATAGCATGACCCTGCATAGGACCACCCCACCCATTAGGAGATAAATTCCCTATATCTCCACTACCACCACTAACAGAACTACTACCATAACTTCTAGTGCTCGAACTACTGTGACTGTTAGTAGTCATTACTCCACTATTGTTGTTCGTTGTTTCAGGACCATAGGAACTATCCAAGTTAGGACCCGATAAATTACTCCAAGTTGTAATAGGCCTATTATAATGATTGTAGACAATATGACCTCTACTGGAGGTATCGACCGCGGTATGCACATACCATGCGGCTCGTTCAAATGGATCAGCACTCAGCGTTGCATTACCAGATGCACCACCGCCTGAAGAAGAACCTGAACTCCCACCAAGAAATTGACTTAAATTACTCATTTACATTTTCTCCTTTAAGATAAAACCCAACCATTCGTTGTGCCAGTATAAGTTAATCGGGTAGACGTATTAGCAACATTTATTTCTAAATCTTCAGCTAGTGTCTGTATATTTTTTCCATTTCTTCCAACAGTAAGTTTATTAGTAGCAAATTTACTTGCTTGATCTGCAAAATCAACATAATCATTTATTGCTGGGTTAGCTGGTAGTTTTACTGTAAAAGCACCAGCTGTCGTATCAATCATATATGAAGTATTAGTAATAGCATCGTAAGTTGGTACAGAGTCGGTGCCGTTTTGGGTTTTAAAATATAATTCTAACCACCAACTAGTATTAGTAACGGTTCCACTAACACCTAACATCCTATAATGCTTATAACCTGTAGTATTGGCAGACAATTCAGTATATACTTTTTTATAGTTACCACTATCAGAAGTATAAGAAGTATTGTTCCAATCCCATTCTGCACCTATATTTGTATAATTAGTTCCATCGTTTGAACCCTGCCATTGCCATCTACCCATAGCCACAGTATCCGTTTGATTATTCCACCATGTCATTTCTGTAATAATTTGTCTATTTTCCCATTCAAAATTCATCCATTTTCCAGTTATTTGAGCTGTGTTAAAAGCACCCATCACTGCATCAGTACTATTAGCAGACAAACCACCATCAACTAGATTATTTGGCGGTTCTCCATTTAACCAATCTGGACTAGATTGTGTTGCAGTAATATCACCTGTTCTATCACCAGAATCATATGCTGAAGCCGCATAGCTAGTAGTTACTACTCCATCAGAAAATTGAAGATGTTTCCAATCAGCACCATCACTATCAGTCTGTACCCATCCATCAGTTGCAGAAGCATATACTAACTCAATCATTGGTCCACTTTCTAAAACCAAATCATAAGCTTGTCTATTTATGTTTTTACCATTTCTATTAATTGTAAGTTTATTAGTATCCCAAGATCCTGTCTTGTCTACAAATTTAATAGCATCCCCCGCAGAAGGTGATGCAGGAAGTTGAACAGTTTTAGTAGCACTTGATGTATCAACTATATAATCATTGTTAGGATCAACTAGAATATCTGATGTTGTACCTGCAGTACCTCCCATCGCTACATGATTAGAACAATAGTAATGTAAATCTGGTGCTCCTGCAGCAACAACTATTTGTGTATATGCACCAGCAGAACCCGGTGTTCCAACCTCCGTTACACCAGTTGTATATTCTGTACTACCAGCGGCATCTGTAGCAGTTGCAAATTTAAGTGTGTGTCCTGATATGCCTGAATTAGCTGTATTAAACTTATAAGTATTTCCTTCTGCTAAAACTAAAGAAGCTTGTGATACACCATCTATAAGAAATTTACCAGATGCAATAGTTACTGAATATGTTACTGTTTTACTATTAACTGCATCCTCCCAACCACCAACCCAATATGCATCTTTGCCAAAACCACCAGAGGTTAGTTTCTGTCCTGCAGAACCCGGTGCTAATACAACCCAATTTCCATTTGCATCATAAGTAATAACCGCCCCGCGCTGACCACCAACCATTGCTGCTAATGAATCAAAGCGTTGTCCCATACCTAACCAAACATTAGCACCAGCAGTCGCATCGGTTAAAATAAAAATATTACCATCAGTAGTATTAATCCATTCTGTACCGACAGGATAATTATTTGTTTCCGCTGAAGTGACTAATGGGTTTGTAGTATATTTAACGGGGATAAGGCCGGGGGTAAACATTGATTCTGTTAAAGTACCACCAGAGGGAACTCCAACATCTGTTACAAGACCTAAATATTGTATAGTGATAAGTACTGTATTAGCAGGTGCAGTATTAAATGTAAGTGTTCTATTACCAGTTCCTGATAACGTGAAATGGTCTGGAGAAAACTGTTGAACACCACTAACTGTTACTACCAATGATGCAGCAACAACAACATCTTGTGTTAATGTATATACTGATGTAGTACCATCAGCTGTAAATTTATCTATCTGGAAAGTTCCACCAAAACCGCCAGTTAATTTCGAAGCCGCTACAGATTGAATTTTATCATTAGTAACAGAACCATCAAGAATTTTACCAGTGGTAACAATATTATCTGCGAGTGATGTTTGTGTATAAGTTGAATGTGTTCCGGTTGTAGTTAAGAACCTAACCATAACACTTTGTCCGCTAGGGACACCGGCGAGAGTTAAAATTTTTCCTGTAAGACTATATTCACTTGGTCGTTTTACAACACCATTAACAACAACTTCTATAGAAGCTGTGCTTGGTGCAACTCTTCCCAAAGTATACTGATTTGCACCAACAGATGTATGTTCTTCTGCTTTTATGAAACCAAAAAATGGCTCATTACCTATATACTGTGTCATCTATTATTCCCCTATTCTGAGACTTTAGTCACTTCTGGTCGTAAATGTATTTTACCTTCTAGGATTCGAGTAACTGTACTACCTGTAGTTACTTCAACATCATAATAATAATAACCAGATTTCATCGCAGCCGAAACAGCAGATGTCAAATTCAAAGTAAGAGTTCCTGCCGAGGCATTTACTGTAGTACCTGTAATGGCAGTTGAAACGGTGGAAGTATAATTCTTTCTCATATGGGAGGTAATAGTATGATTGGATAAATCAATTACAGCCCCTGCCGAATCCTTAGCAGTAACTTCTGTGCTCCAATCAGATCCCTGATCTATATTATAATTTGTAATAGTAGCCATCCTGATTCCTTTAAATATTTATACCAATATTTATAATACTATAGTGCTCTCTTTTACTCTTTTTCGTTTAATACTTCAATTAATAAGTCATTTTCAGGGCAATATAAGTATTCTAATCTACTGGTATCTAATGCTTTAACGGCATCATCTAAGGTTTCAACTAATGGCTCACCACCTAAATTAAAGGAAGTATTAAATAATATAGGAATTCCTGTTTGTTTATTAAACTCCTCTATCATTTCATAAAATATGGGATTTTGCTCTTTTTTCAATGTTTGAATACGACACGTACCATCTACATGAACAATGGCAGGAATTTTCTCTTGATATCCTTCATTACAATACATTGCATACATCATATGTGGAGACTCTTTTAGTCCCCTCATATCAAACCATTCATCTGCATATTCATGTAATATAGTTCCTGCGAACGGTCTAAAATATTCTCTACGTTTTACACTATTAACATAAGCCTTACCATCCTCTGTACGAGGATCAAAAAGAACTGAACGATTACCCAATGCTCTAGGACCATTCTCACAACTACCTTGAAAGAGCGTAACAATATTCCCTTTCAATATTAGTTTAACTGCATCTTCAGGTAAAAAAGCTTTTTTAATAGTTCCATTATATTTTTTAGCTATTGCTTCAACCTCTTCATCTGTATATTTATACTTAGGTCCTAAGAATAAACTATCAGCATACTCTTTAACCTTTTTATCTTCATTAATTGCATGATGTGCAAATAATGCCGCGCCGATAGAAGTACCCGCATCATTTGAAATAGGTTCAACGTATAAATTAATATCTTCATCTTTTAATTGACCAAGATACCAATAATTGGCAACACAATTTAATCCATAACCACCAGACAATACAACATTTTTATTACCGCTCATTTTAACTGCTTTACGAATTAAATCTAAAACCATTTGTTGTGATTCAGTCTGAATAGCATATGCCATGTTTCTACGATTTTCTAATCTAGTAACATCATGGGTAGCTTCTACAGGATCAGGGTCATTTAAATATTCCCACCTTCCCTCATTTACAGCTGCACCGTTTGGATATGTTGGAGTAATTAAATTACGATCTGCTGTTTTCCATTTTCCTCCACCACCGTCACTATAAATGTCTGGAAATTTATCACAAGGTTCACCGTATGGAAACAGTCCCATTGTCTTACCTGCTTCAATGGGATTCCATCCACAGTACCGTGTTACTGCCTCATATGCTTTTACAATACCAGCAGAATCATCCAGACAAAGTTCAAAAGTACCTTTTTCATTTTCTCTTGCAGCATCAAATTCAGGTTGTATAGTACCATTCCAAGGACCTCTACCACCGAGATGTTTATAGAGTGTTTTATATTCTGCAGGATAAGAACAATTTATAATTGATTCAAGTTCCCATGTCATCTCTTGCGTACCATTTATTTCCATAGGAATATATGTACCTGCTCCATCAACAACTAATGCAACTGCAGATTCAAAACCGGAACGATAAAAAGCACAAGCAGCATGCATCTTATGATGCCATCTATCCATATGCCATACTTGTTTATTCATATCGTCTATAAGACGTAACTTTCTTGCAAGTCCACTATATACATCACCACCACTAAATTCAACGTGACTTTCATCTGGTTGTGTATGTGCTATAATTAAATAATCTAGTTTATCAGTATATTCTAAAATTTTAACCATACAAGCATATGGACCACCATCATATTTTTGTCTACTTAATCTTTCTTCTTCTACAGCAAAAACTATTTCACCATCTTTTAATAAACATATACTAGCATTATGTCCTCTTGAAATACCCGCAATCCATTGACTCATCCATTATCCTCCCTCAATTTCATACCTTCTGGTATATTAACAGGAGCTGGTTTAGTATAAGTAGAATGTTCATTATGGTTACATTTATCAGAATGTACATGCTTCTCTACAGTACCTTCAAATTTCTTACCTTTACCCATTCGCTTCTTTACTGAATCAATAACAAGCTGTATTTCCTTTTCATCCATAACAATACAATCATTATTAGCACGATCCCTTTCATCATCCATAGTAAGACGAATAGGTGAGTATACACGCTTATCTTTACCAACATCTATAATATCAAAATCTTTATCATCTGGATAAGAAATATTTATTGGATAAGTTGACCCAATAACAACTGTTGCAGTTTTGTTAAGTGCCTTGGCAATATGTTGTCCTAATGAATCACACCCAAGAAAATGATCTGCATTATGTATCATCGCTGCCCATAACCTCAAATTTGGTTCGTTAGGTACAGCAATTGGATTTTTTTCATCCTCAGATACGGTGATTGGTACTTGGGACATCACAAGAATACCATATTCAGTTCTTAATTTTTCAATAATAGAAACAACATTTGACGATTCTAGTGATCGCGAAGTACCATCAAATACAGCAGGACCTACTTGTTGAACGGAACGCCCAAAAGGTTGAATAACTAAAATTTTATCTTTTTTAGTTCCAGATTTAATCTCTTGGATTGTTTGATACCCTTTAACTAATTCTTCTTTACTTAAATGAATTAAAGGGTCAGGGAGGACACGAGGTTCATCTAATTCATTAATAATAATATCAAAACCTTGTGCTATACTACATTTTTGATTAAAGTATTCGTTAACCCGATATGGTTCAGGACTAACAATATCTTTATCTTTTAGATAATTTTCAAAAAGACCTTTATGCCAAGATTCAAAGGCATGTTTATGTAAGACAGGATGACCACGATAAAAATCCATTCCACTTTCACATACTATAATAAAATCTTTATCACCTGAATCTTCTGCATATCTTTCAAGCGCAGGGATAGAACATATTACGCGACCAGCACCACCATTAACAAAAAACGCTTTAGAGCGACCACTCATAATTTTTCACCTCAAGAAAACTATTAATAATAATTACATAATTATTTATAAGACTTTATGGAGCGTTTTCATCAACTCCGTCAATCGGCCACATTTGTTCTATTGCTTTTTTATCTTCAGGAGTTCTATCTTCAATACTAACAATCGTAGGATCTGTTTTTATAGAATACGGAGGATGACCTTTTTTTGGATCATCCTCTTCAGGCGACTTAATCCATGGAATTAATTCATTAGGTACATCCTTCCATGTTGCTGGATAGTCTCGTAATTTTTGTCTGTATTCTTCCCATGATTTCCTAATATCAGCAGGAACATCAGCAGCTGCAACTTTATGGTCAGAAGCTTCTAAAATATTATTTCTTTTTAATCTTACTGTGTCATCTGTTACTTCAACACACGGTTCTTTATAAACTAAATTCTTAAACTTTTTTGTTTCAGGATTGTAAAGATCCTCATTCAAATCTGCTTTTGAATAAACTTCAAATGGTGAAGTTGGATCAGTTACAAATGAATTAGGCATATCATCAGGACCAACTTTTACTTCATAGCGTTTCAAATAACCGAATGGATTTTTTCCATCAATACAAGGTCCAATTAATCCCGCTATAATACATTCCTTATCTCCTGCTTTAGCATCTAATTCAATTTGATAACAATGTCCGGGTATTGGTCGTTCAGTCATATGATCTGCATCCCATGCATTTTCTAAACGATTAGCTTTTCCCCAGCAATTATCTTCATCTTTAGTTAACCAAAGAATTAATTTATCCGGACCTTCATATTGTATGGTACTAGTTTTACCCATCACATCAGCCTGCCCATGACGTTCATCAGGTATTCTATATGTAAGTAATGTTTTATATGTTGCCATTATTTTTCATCCTTTTTATTGATATGTTACTTTGACTAATCCACCAGCACCCCAATGACCCCAACAAGCACTTGATGTTGCATGTCCTACTCCTACTCCGGCTCCACCTGGAAACATTGAATGTGAAGAACAACAACTATAAGAATCAGTACACCAACTAGAACCCATACCAGTATAACTAACTGCAAATGGTCCTGTGGGTCCGCCTGCTATTGTAAAATTTTCTGAACAACAAGAATATCCGTGATACTGTTGTCCTGAAGTTCCTGTAAATCCCATACTTTTAGTTGTTGGTGTTTCTGGTATGCCACAAAATCCGGGATTGGTTGTTGAAGCTATCCAGTTACTATTATAATCACCTTTATCACATTGAGTAGCTGTATGACATTGATAACAACTAGACATTTTATCCCAGCTATTAGGTCCACCGCGTCCACCTACTGCACAAAAGTTTGATAAACCATCTCCCGTAACATATGATACACAACCATCTCTACATGCAGTACAACAATGACAACAACATGAACAATCTGATGTTCCTGCTGCACATAAAGTATATTGTGAAGTACCTGCTGTAAATTCACTATCTGAAGCAAGTAGATATTTCATAGCATAATTACCACCTTGACCACCAACAGGCACATCATGGTCACCACCAGAAGAAGCACCGGGTCCACCACCACTTAGAATTTCAAACTTAACCATTTGAACACCAGCCGGTACTGTCCATTGTAAACAACAGCCGCCATTTGTAACTGTCCAATGATTTCTATTAAAAATAGTAAACTCTTTTACTACCGGTGTTGGTGCCGCGGCAACACCCATGAGTGTTTTAAAACTGACTACTGCCATGATTTCTCTCCTTTAATATATTGACTCATTGATATGTTACCTTCACCAATCCAGAATTGCCCCATTGAGCTACACATCCTGTACTTGCTCCAATCTGACGTCCTCCTCCTCCACCACCCGGAAATGAACTATGTGCTTGACAACAGGATATTCCAGTATTACAAAAAGCATTATTCATACCATCTAAACCTCCGCTGGAGAATGGTCCTCGCGGTGAACCAGCCCATGAAAATTGTGATTGACAACAATCATAATCTTTATACATTCCACCCGGTGAACCCGGAAGACCATAATCTGCACCACAATAACCGGGCATATTTTGATATTGATACCAAGGTCCATTATAACCACCTAAACTACATTGCGCACTATTAATGAAACAATTATAACAGTTAGAATGTATATCATATTGGGTAGGTCCACCTTCTCCACCCATTGCACAAAAATTATATAATCCATCTCCTGTTACATATGAATGGCAACCATGCTTACAATTTCTAGTACAACTACAACAACATGAACATTCTGATGTTCCTGCTGCACATATAGTATAAACAGATTCATTACCTGCTGTAGAACAAAAATCTGGCATCACGGTCATAGCCGTTATAACACCACCCGATATAGTTGAACATACTCTACCACCTTGGCCATTATTACCAATGAAATGTGGATCGGGACTGCCTTGTGCTTGTGTTCCAACAAAACAAACATCTGGTTGTGAGGTATATGATGATCCACCATTCGTAACAGTAATAGCACCTATCTTACCAGTGCTCAGATCAACTACCGCAGTGGCTGCTGCTGAACTTCCTCCTCCACCTGATATACATACTGTTGGATTACTATACCATCCTCCACCACCAGCAGTACTGTTAAGTGTTCTAACTGCATAAGCCCCACCTTGACCTCCTATCCCTCCATCATGGTCTCCTCCAGATGAGCCACCGGGACCTCCACCACCTACTAATTCAAATTTAATTTGACTTGTGCCAGTTGGAACAGTCCATGCGATACAACAACCACCATTAGTTACTGACCACCAGTTAGCATTATAAACATGAAATGTTTTAGGTGAAGATGAAGGTGGAATCTCCTGTGGTGCTTGCCAAGTTAAAAGGTCTGTTAAATCTACCATAAATTTATCCTACGTTTGGAATATTTTTTATTTGTTTAAGAAAATCCGCATCACGCGTTTCGTCCCTATCTTTAATCCAAACAATATCATCTTTATCTGTTGCTTCATCATAACGTATATCCTTAGTTTGTGGTTCTGTTGGAAAAGTGATAAACTCATTCGGTACATCTTTCCAGTCTTCCGGAATATCTCTTAATATCTGTCGATAGTCTTCCCATTCTTTAATTAAAGACTCGGGCATATCCTTATTAAACATATTATCAGAATCGCGTAATTTACTATTTCTAATATCTCTAATACTGTCATCAGTGCGATCTTCAGTTACACCAGTTCTATATTTTAAAGATTTCCATTTACCAGTAGTAGGATCATATGCATTCCTTGCTATATCTTGTTTGGCATATACTTCCATGATACAAGAAGGATCAGGTATAAGTTTATTTAATTGATCGGCAGGACCAACATCAACTTCATAGAGTTTAGGTTTTTTTAAACAAAGTCCAGCAGCAGTCGAATCACCTTTTTTCCCTTCAACATTTTCATGTCCACCTTTAGGTGCTATCATAGCAGCACGTACTGCCATTTCATCACTTTCAGTAACATCCATTTCAACTTCGTAACAATCAAGTGGTATAGGGCGTTCCGTCATATCATCTGCATCCCAAACATGCATAATATCATTTTTACCATAATCTTCACCTTCTGTATTATCTGTTTTACATAACCATAAAATTAACTTACTAGGCCCATGATATACCTCTGTTGAAGTTTTACCCTCTGAGTCATCCATGCTATGGCGTTGATTAGGAACTTTATATGTTATGGTTTTAGTAATCCAAGCCATTTATTTTACTCCTTTAACAAATTGTTTCAACATTAGTTTATCCTCATCGGTTCTATCTGCAATTTTTATATATGGTTGATCTGGATCATTTAGTAATGGGTCTGGTGAATCATCATCTGGCGCTTTTGGTTCTCTAATTAAATCTACAGGTACATCTTTCCAATCTTCTGGTAAATCTCTTAATTTTTTACGATAGTCCAACCATTTATCTTTTAAATCAGCTGGCATATCTTCATTTACTGAATTGTCCGATAGCCCTAAAGAACGATTACGTTTTTGTCTTACTAAATCCCATGTCCATGATTCCTCTCCCGTATCACTCCGATTGTCAGAATAATTTTTATGATGATTAATATATTGTAAGGGTAACCATTTTTCACCATCCCAATCATCTACAGGAATACGATAAACTTCACGAACATCAGTTGGATCAACAACACGAGCATTTGGTTCAGTATCAGGACCGACAGCAACTTCATAAAGTTTTGTTATTGGAATACCACCCCACAACAACATCATTCGTAATACATTTTCAGTTGTATCAGAATCAAGCGTCATTCTATACAAGTCTAATGCAAGTGGTCGATCTGGTTCCTCATCAGGATGCCAAGCATCAACAACTTTATGTGTTTCCTTGTCCATCCATAATACTAATTCAGAAGGACCCGTATAAGTCATTTTAGATGTCTTACCTTCAGAATCATCCATTCCAAATCTTTCATTTGGAATCTTATATGTAACTTCTTTTTTTATCTCCGGGAATGCCATTATATCTCCATTATTGATATGTTACTCTAACCATTCCACCTGCTCCCCAACTACCATATCCACAAATATCATCATCGGTGAAAGCCATTCCTCCACCACCCGGCCACACACTATGACCTGCACAACAAGACGCTGCACAAGCACAATAATCACCAGAGATATAACCGGGTGTACTAAAAGGTCCAGTAGGACTTCCAGGTCCAGTAGACATATCACTATTACAAGAATAACCTTTTTGAACATAACCTGAAGTTCCTGCAAAGAAATGGTCATAACCAAAACCACAAGTACATAAGGATCGTTTCCATCCATTATTATCATAATCGTGACAACATTGTCCGGGCATGAAACAATTATAACAACTACATCGTGTATCACAAAAATGAGTTCCGCCTGTTCCACCTAATACACAAAAATTTACATTTGCATCTTGAAATGTACCAGTAGTTGTACCTAATCCCGGTCCAGTTACATATGAAGGACAACCATGCCTACACGGGAAATCCATGCAACAAAGACAACATGAACATTCTGATGTTCCTGCGGCACATATAGTATATTGTGCGGTTCCACTATCTATGTTCGGTGATAATACACAAGTTCCCTCTTGACCTACACATGGCCTGTTAGAACCATTGTCTGTACAACAAGTATTACAAGTAAATCCACTATCAGTAGCACCAGTCCTTGTTTCATAATTACTTCCTCCTCGTATACAAGTTCCTGAAGCATATAGAGATTTAACAGCATAATTACCTCCCGCTCCTCCAGTTCCCCAATCACTTGAAGATTGATTATCGCCGGGTCCACCACCACTTATAATTTCAAATTTAATAAAAGTTGTTTTTGCAGGTACTGTCCATTGGAAACAACAACCACCATTGTTACAATTCCAATGATTGGAATTGAAAACATAAAATTCTTTTACAGGTGGTGTTCCTGTTGGATGTACCGATGATAGTAATGTAGTTAAATCAACCATTGTTTTTGTTCTCCAATTATCCTGTTATTATCCAACCGTTGGTTGCATTATGATAAATTAGCATTTTAGAAACATCATTAATATTCATCGTAACATCTGCAGATTGTCTATGTATGTTTTTTCCATTACCAGCAAGTGTTAAGTTATTCGTATTGAATGTTCCTTTAGCATCTACAATCCAAATTGTATCACCAGCTGTTGGATTGGCAGGTAATGTCATTGTCCATGCTGCCGCTGCTGTATCACAAAAATATGCTTTTCCGTTAAGTGCATTGGTTGCAGTAGCAGCATCAGTCCATGTAGGATATGTATTACCAACAGTAAAAGTTTGACTAACAGCACCATCTGATACTAATGCACCACCTTTAGGTCCTTGTGGAATTGCACCCAATGCATCAGTTACACCTTTTGCCATATAAGTCCAATTTGCATCAGCTACACCGCCAGAACTAGGAATATCACCAACAGTGGAAGATCCGACAGCAGTTATGCAAACATATGTAGATGTTATATTACTATCCGTATAAACAACTACGTCTCTTTCAGTATAAGAAGTAAGGGCAGCCCATGTTCCTCTAAATACAAAATTTATCTTTCCTAGATCTATTTTAGCCATTGTTTAATTTCCTTTTTATATTATTCAAGTTATATGGTGATGATGAAATGACCATTTTCTATTGAAAATCCATAACCCGTAGATGCCCAAAATACATCAAGCATTGCATCGTATTCAGTCTTTGAAATTGCATCGTTGCCTCCATTAGTATGTTGAATCTTTAAATTCGTCGCCCATCCATACGAATGATCATCTTCCATTAGGAGACCATACATTTCGGTAAATGATTCACCAATATTACTGTTATGTATCTTTGTCAGTGCCATCCTTATAGTCTTCCTTTACTGTTATTTATAATATTTATAATCTTAATTATAGATATTTTCTTTTAAAAACTCATTATGTGTTGGTAATTGATCCAAATGAACTTGCAATTTTTCTTTAAAGCCCTTATATTTATCTTGTAGCCGTGTTTGCTCTTTTTTCATATCATCCCATATCTCTGATGGCAGATCCAAATAATCCATTTTTGATAATGGTGTATATCCATTTCCGGTAGCTATATATAATAAACCTGACATCCTAACCGGATCAAACTCAAATGTTCTATTTAATCTCCTAGCTAAGTCTCCGCCTCGCATTACTGGTGCATGCTCATTATCATTAGCAATACCAAGAGGTCCTAAATCATAACTTATTTCTTCCGTAACATGCTTCCAATAAGGTGTATCATGTCTTGATGATAAAGAATAATGTTGAGAAATAAATTCTCTCATACCACCAACCCATTCCCTCACAGTATAATTCCACATATCTTTATCTATTTTATTTACCTGACCATCTTTGCGGGTTAATGCTCTTAATAAATATTGAATATTATGATGCGTTAACATTAAGCCCGTAGATTCTAACGGTTCGATAAATCCACTTGCAAGTCCAACTCCCACAACATTATGTTTCCAAGATGTTTCATGTACACCATGTCTCATATCAATATGTTTAAATTCTGCATTATCAACTCTTGCTTTATCACCAATAACCATGTTACCATTACCACCAGCTAAATGATGTCGAAATTGTTTCTCTGCTGATTCTGGTGTTTCAAATTTACTAGAATATACATATCCTGTTCCTATTCGATTGAACAACGGTATATTCCAAACCCAGCCACTTTCAATTGCCGTACAGTTGGTAACACATTCCATTTCTTTATCAGGATTAATATATGGAAGGTGTGTTGCTATTGCTTTATCATTTATAAGACTATCATTAAAAGAAATAAATGGAACCTTTAATGTTTCACTTAATAATAAAGCTTTAAACCCAGTACAATCAACATATAAATCTGCTTCTAATTCACCATTCTCTTTAGTTGACAAACTTTTAACTGATCCATCTTCATTCTGATTAACTTTAACTACATCATCAGTAATATAATTTAATCCATTCGGTAAAGCAATTTTCTCTTTTAAATATTGACCGAATAATGTTGCATCCATATGATAGGCAGTACCATTATAAAAATCAAATGCTCTTACGTCACCATCATTATTAAATGTCATTTTATTTTGGTCACTCATCGTAATGACCGGATGGTAATATTCTGCGAAACTATAATTATCTATTTTTGGATCTAACAGTTTCCAATAATACCAAGGTGCAACACTACCTGAATCTGTAAAATCTTTTACACCAAAAGGATAATGATATGTATGTCCCTTACCTGCAAAATCTGTAAACTTAATTGATGTTTTATATGTCGCATTACAATACGACATCCAATCTTCATCTTGAAGACCAAGCATCCTTAAAAAACTATTAATATAAGTTAATGTTGATTCACCAACACCTACTGTACTTATATTTTTCGATTCAATAAGTGTAACATCTATATTAGGTAACACCTGAGTAAGTGCCGCCGCCGTCATCCATCCTGCACTACCACCACCAACAATACATATATTTCTAATCCTCATTCACATCACCCCTTCATATAAAAATAATATTAATTTACATTACTTTTAATCAACCACCCATATGTTTCGTCTTTATAGACTAAAGTTGCAAAAATACCATTATTGTCAAGTGCTACAATATCTTCTGACTTTTTTATTTTCTTTCCATTTCTTAAAAGATGAATTGGATTAGTGCTACATTGACCTCCAATATCCCAAATATTTATTACATCATTTGCAACTGGTGAAGGTGGTAATGTTATATTTAAATTTACTGGTTCCATACGAAGTAAAGTTACTGTATTAGCATCTGTAACATGAGGTGTAGTAGGTACCGCAAAAGCCTGATCTCCTTGTGACCAACTTCCCATATATCTACAAATATTACTAATTCTTAGATCATCAACATAACCATTAAACGCAGAGGTTGTCAAAAAACTATGAGCTGCACCAACCCACAATTCGTTGCGCTGAGTATAATCCGTAGTATCACTCGTAACTACCTTAGCACATACGCCATCTATATATACTCTAAGATTTCCACTCTGTCTATCTGCAGCCACATGAACCCATTTATTTAAAGGAAAATCATAATCAGAATCACTAGTAATAAGATCACCACTCCCATGTGAAAAATTTATATTAGCATGCTGAGAATTGAACCCAGTTTTAGATTTCATTATCCAATGATTTGAATTAGCACTACCAGTACTTCCATTAGCCACAACAGCCTGACTTTGATTTTCAGTTTTATAAATCCAAGTCTCTACGGTATAATCTCCTGTACCAAAAGCCCACTTATCGGACATAGCTTGTTTTAAGAAAGAACTATCTCCATCCAGTTTAATTGAAGATGCTCCAAACTTTGTTATCTGCGAATCAATTTTTGGATCTCCAAGCTTACCATTCGTACCACCAGTACTATGGTCAATACCAGCAACGATTGGCATACGAGCATCATCTACATTAAGTATTAACAATGTACTGTCATCTGGTTTCCAAGGCTCTGTTGGTGGTGTAAAACTTGTTGTAACATCATTACCATCAGTTGCAGTTCCATTTCCATACCTGCAAACATTTGAAATACGAACATGATCTATATTACCTGCAAAATAATTATTTGATGTGTCGTTACCAATTACAAGACCACTACTACCAGTTGTATAATCATTAGTATCAACTGCTATATTACCAGAACCTGTTTCTGGTGTAACTGTACTTACTTCACAAGTAAAATCTGCCGCGCCACCACCACCTAAACTAGAATCTGCAATGGTAATCACATCATTAACAACATGTCCTGATCCACCAGTAAGACAAGAAACATGTGAAACATTACCTGTTGACGCATCAACAATAACCTTAAATGTTCCTACTGTAGCACTTGATCTACTTGATGTTCCTGTTACTCCAGTATATGTTCCTGCTGTTCTTGAAGCATCAGCAGCACCAAACGTATCCACTGCAATGCAACCAAAAGCATCATCCTGCCAAGGCGCTCTTGCCTCATTCCAACTGGTATATGCATTAATACCATTAACCCACATATGGGTAGCACCAGCAGCATTTCTAGTAACGGCAACATGAGCCCATTCATCTTTTTTTATAAGACCTCGTGCTAATACATTCGTACCACCAGTTGCAGTAGATTGGTCATAACTTGAATTTTGATTTACATATTGAAGGTGTCCATAATCTGCATCAGAAGCATCCATCTGTAAATTTAATTCAATATTATGACCTGAAAATCCTATAATAGCTTTATTATCAAAACGACTTGGTCGTATCCACATTTCGATTGTAAAAGGATTAGTTCCAAAAGTCCAATCTGCATGGTCAAATCCATATTCTGATATTTGAACATATTGTGATGCTGAATGGTCAAATAGCATTGACTTAGAACCTACTTTAGCATTTACAGTATCAATCATTGCAGCAGGAGGGTCTTCGTTTGTCAAACTGTTTCCAACATACCAATGAAGTGTATGTCCTGATAAACTTTCATCTATAGCTACGTCTGTTGTACCACTGTTATCTTGAAATGAATTTACATATGTAGTATCGGTTGTATCGACATAATATGATTTATTAGACTCTACGGTACTATGTGTTGTTAGAGTTGGTTGCCATTGACCATATTGATAATTCGTAAAATTTGTTAATTTATCAGCATCTAAAGAAAGTATCTTTGCATTGGTTATGGCATTATCGGGTATTTTTGCAGTAGTAACGGCATTATCTTGAATGTGTGTTGATAATATCGTATTATTTGAAACAGTACCAACTGCATATTTTTCACCATGTTGTCTTACAATTATTTTTGTTCCCGTAGCAACACCCGGCACTTGTAAATCACGACCACCATTAGAAGTGAGTAAACTAAATGCATCGAAGCTCTGAATCAAACCGCCAACTGAAACTTCAAGTGTATGAAGATATGCTGGCGATTGACTTAAAGTATAAATGTCCGTAATACCATCACACGTAAACGTGTCGATTATAGCATCACCCTGCGTCGGTTCGTAACCTAGATAGTAACTCATTTATTATTCCTTTGGATATTTATCTTTTACGGCTTTATTTGCATTATAAAAAGTGTCTACTTTTGTTAATGTACCATCATCCATAGCATGCCATAACATATCTAATTGATCTGCTATCGGAGGATATTCTACAACTCGTTTTCTTTGATATTCAGTAGCATCATAATCCGCTGTTAGTTTATCAAGTTCTATTTTAATTTTATCTTCATCAAGGGTAATTTTATTACCATCCTTATCAAATGCTGTAATTTCATCATCTATTGTTACAACATCAGTATGTGCAATTCTTATAGCCTGATCTCTCATTATGCTGCTACCTCCAAAACTGTAATAGTTGAAATACCTGTACCAGAACCATTTGATGCACCGGGTGCTGCTGATCTATTAACATAAACAGTACATGTTGAACCTGTAAATAAATGTGTTGCTGCAACTTGTACTTTATAAACTAATGTAGTACCAGAAGCAACAGTAGGAACATCAATCTCGTGAAACGGCACAGGATGTGTTGCATGTTGTGGATCACTTCTAGTAAGACCACCCATTGCACCTTGTTCATCATTTCCACTTGTAGTATCTGTTCCAACTGTCATTACAGTACCATCTCTTGTTAATCTCATATGCCAACCACCCCAACTATAGTTTGAAGTAGCACTACATGCGAGATGACCAAAAACAAATAATCTACTATTAACCGCTGTTGTCGTAATACTAATTTCCATATCAGTTACATCAACAAAGGTATCTGAAGAAGTAGAGAATGCATTTGCTTTTGTATAAGTTTTTACTTGCTTAACAACTAAATTTGATAATGGAACAGATCCAACAAGATTAGCAGCAGTTAAATTAGTTAAATTACCAGCATCCAATGCGGGTAATGCACCAACAAGATTAGCAGAAGTTAAATTAGTTAAAGGTCCACCATCCCCCGCATATGTAATACTTGAATTTATTGTCCCTGTAAGATTGGCTGCATTAAGATTTGTTATAGCATTACCATTAATCGCTGCACTTGTTCCTGTTAGTTGTGCTGCAGGTAAATTAGTTAGTCCACTACCATCGCCAGTCAGTGCGGCTTGCACTCCTGTTAATAAGCTTCCATCTAGGGCAGGCAGCTGGCCAGTAAGTAAAGCACTTGGTAGTGTTCCATTACCGGTCAGATTAGCGGCTGTTAAATTTGTTAATGCAGAACCATCACCTACAATATTTGCTGCAACGTTGGTCAAGTTACTTCCATCAACAGCGGGTAATGTTGCAGGAAAGCGTGCATCTGGAATTGTACCTTGACCAAGATTACTTGCATTTAAATTAGTTAAAGGTCCACCATCACCAGCGTAAGTAACACCTGAATTTATTGTCCCTGTAAGATTAGCCGCGTTAAGATTTGTTATAGCATTACCATTAATTGCTGCACTTGTTCCTGTAAGTTCTGAAGCAATTAAACCAGTAATTAAAGCACCACTACCTTGTAAGGTAACAGTAGCTGGCATAGTCCCACTAAGATTGGCTGCATTAAGATTTGTTAATGCTTGTGCATTACGTGCAGGCAGGATTGCAGGAAAAGAAGCATCAGGAATTGTTCCATTAATATTAGCCGCGGTAAGGTTGGTGAATGCAGATGCATCACCGGCAGGTAGAGATCCGATCAATGCGGATGCGGTAATATTTATTAAATTGCTTGCGTCTACTGCAGGTAACTTTGCATTGCTATCTAATTGTACTAACTGATTTGCACCAGTGCCAACATCCTCCAGCATTGCAATATCTAATTTATCCAACGCCATTAGGTAATCTCCATAAGACTTAAAGCGACATCGATTGAATTATCGGAACTTGAAGTTATTTTTAAAACATCAGTAGCTTCCATGATAATTTTTCCAGTTAATGCATTCAATGCAGCACCAGAAGGTACTGGTATTCCTTTACCTATATAAACACTACTTGCATTATTCCTCGGTGCTGCAGTTGTGCTTTCCATTTGTATATCCATAGTAATAGTATTACTAAGAAGATTTGCTACCGAGATACCTAAAAGAACTGTTTTAGTTGTCGCAGTGAAAATGGTTTGAGCAGTATTTGCTGAGGTTGCAGCACCTGTCTTTGTAACTAATTTAAATACATTTGCCATTTATTACTTCTCCTTTTTATCCCAGTGATCCAAATGCCAATGAATATGCAATAGCTTCATCAACAGTCGAGCTCGTTATATTTGCTTCAGATGCATCAATCGCCACTTGCAAGTCTGCCATTGAAGGATTAGACATACTAGTTAATTCTTGACCAAGATAAATTATATAACAATTCTTACCTGCTGCCGGTGCTGTTACAAAATTAAAATTTGTCGTTCCAGTAGCTACAGTAAAATCAACACCCGGTTCTTGAATTTGACCATCCAGTACAACTAGCAAACTATTTTCATTAGACGAGAAATCCAATTGCCAAGGACCTGTTTCAGTACCATCGAAGAGAGGAGTATTAGCACCAGTACCGATGCTTTGTTTTGCAAATTCACCCCATTGTATTCCGCGACCAATATATGCCATTTAATTTTTTCCTTTAAATTATAATACTAAGTTAGTAGCGGCTACTAACCATCCGTTTGTACTGCCACTATAAACCATTTCAATATAAGTATCATCTTCATCAACTGCTAAATCTTGTCCAGCAACTCTCATAATTTTTTCTCCATTACCACGAAGGGTCATAGCATTTGTTCCAAAATTTCCTGTGGCATCCAAAAATACGCACGTAGCACCATAATTTGGTGACGCAGGCATCGTTACATCAAATGCAGCTGCGGTTGTATCTACTATATATGCCTTTTTATCTACCGCAGTAAATGCTGCCGATTTATTTTCCCAATCTTTTGCTCCGCCAACAGACATTTGATTTCCGCCAACAGTTAATCCAGCAACATCAGTAACAGTTAAACTATGACCTGTCGGTATTGTAATAGTACCTGTTACATTAGTAAGTGCTATGTTATCAACAGTTAAAGTAGTAGACGCGGGTATTATAATAGTTGAAGTAGATTGACTTCTCAATTCATTAATATATAATCTTGAATTGAGTCCATCTAAATCTATCTGAGGCATTCGTTTATCTCCAAAGTTTCTTTCTTATATTTATACAGCTTAATTAACTAATTTTTTATAAATGTATAACTTCATATGTTCCTGACTAAGTATGTGCAATACCCCATATGGTCATTCTTCCAGTTACAATATTTCCAGAATCAAATTTAACTAAAATCCTATCCACAGCAACAGCAGCTTTTCTTATTCCAGCAAAAGTACCACCAGCACAGTTCCCATGACGATTCACAGAAGAAACACTACCAGCAAAATGCGGATATGATGTTCCATTTGCAGGACGATTTAAATAGATTAGCCCACCTGACCCTTCTCCTGCACTACTTCCAGTATTTTGTAATAACCGCATAGCAGAATTTCCACTAGAACTAAAATATCCACCACTATTATTTGTCGGAACGGGAACCATAGACATATGTTCGTAATCAGAACCACCAGAATGAATCCCACTACTATCACCCACTTGCATTTCAAGATATTGATTATCACCAGATGAAGTAAAATCAGAAAGTCCTATTGCATATTGTCCATATGTTGAATCTAACCCAGTAATTGTCAAAGAAGCACTATTACTGGCTACATCTGTTCCTATTAAATTCCAAGCACCGCCACTGGTAGATGATGTCTTCCATTCCGGCACATTATCCGCACCCATAGTTAAGACTTGTCCCTCTGTGCCCTTTGGCAACTTATTTAATGTATTTGCATCACTAGCGTAAAGCACATCACCCTTAGCCAATGTAATACTTAATTTATTTCCCGTAACTGCATCGTCTGCTAGTTTTGCAGTAGTAACAGCATTATCTTTTAGTTCAGTAGTCGTAACCGCATCTGTTGCGATATCACCTTCAACAATAGAATCAGTACCCAAATTAATCCAATTTACGGTAGCACCTGTTATTGTGCCATCTCCATCTATTACAACTGCCATCTCTTATCTCCTTACTATGGTTTTGTCGGCCAAGCTACATCTGCATAAACTGTATTACTTGCCGGTATATCTCTTAGAGCTTGTCTATATGTTTTCATGTCATCACTCATAGTTACATCACCTAGACCAAAATGATCTGTCTCTCTCAACAAAGTATCTCTATGTCGGCGAATCTGAGCCATCTCTCTTGACGGTGCTTTATCAGCCCAAGCTTTCTCTTCCGCATCTCTAGCAGTTTCTTCTTCTGCGGTGAACTGAATATCAACACCATCTACATTTTTAAATCTAGGCATTATAATTTTCCTTTTAATTAAGTGTGTGAAATTCCCCAAATTGTAAATCGACCAGAAGCTATATTTCCCGAACTGAAGAAAATCTGTACACGGTCTATGGCGATATTTGAATTTCGCCATCCACCAAACTGACCTGAGGCAAATACATCACCTCCTCCTGCTTCACCTAATGTTGTATATTGACCTGTAATACTGGGGTTTATTCCATCTTGAGGTTGGAGTAAATAACCAAAAAAACCACAACCTTCTCCTGATCCATTTCTAACAGAACTGCGTGCAACTTCTATTACGCTATAATTTTGGTCAACTGAATCCAAAAAACCAGTAGAATTAGCTCTTACTTCAAAACGAATAGTCGAATAATCATTACCACTATCTATACCACCGCTATCTCCGAATCGCATATGAAGCTGTACTGTATCATTAGCAGGGGCTAGAGATGATCCAGCAACAGCGTATGTGTCATACGTTGAATCTATCCCAGTAATTGTTAAACTTGCAGAACTTGAAGCTTCAGCAGTACCAATAAGAGTCCAAGCTCCACCAGAACTTGCAGTAATCCATTCGGGTGCTGTGGCTCCGGCATTAATGGCGAGTTGCTGTCCGGCAGTACCTTTTGCTAATCTAGTATATTCAGTTCCATTGTAATAAAGAATATCTCCTGCAGCTGAACCTGCTGGTTCTGAAATTCCGCCACTGCCTGTTGCATCCGCCCCCCACTCGGGCGCTGTGGCACCGGCATTCATTTTTAAAACCTGAGCAGCGGTGCCTTTTGGTAACCGAGTCCATTCTGTTCCATTATAATATAAAACGTCACCTGCAACAACATTAGCTATATTTAAACCAACACCGGTTAACTGACTACCATCACCACTTATAGGTTGGGCGAATGATATACTACCTACACCACTCGGTGTTTCAATCTGATCTACTTTTAAAGTTGATGCCATTTGTTATATCCTTTTATACAATTGTCCACGTACTGCCACTAGTTACTGTTACAGAATAATTTGCAGATATGGTAATAGGACCCACAGTCATTCCGTTTTCGTTTCCAGCAAATACAATACTTTCGTCTATGGTCTTGGCGTTCGTTCTTATGATACTATTTGCACCAAGCGAAGGACCCGCAAGGGACAATGACGCATTAATATGATTAGAAGAAATTGCTCCGTCTGCGATTTTCGCGCCAGTCACCGCATCGTCTGCTATTTTTCCCGTCTCGACTGCGTTGGCTGTTAATTTTTGTGCTGTTACAGAATTATTATCAGGTGCACCTGTATTAATACTAACCGCTTTAAATCCTAAATGTAAAACCCTAAGTTCATCATTTAATACACAATTATTATCAAGTGTAAGTGTTCTATTTCCTGTACCACTTATTTCATATGAACCACCATGCTGTATAACACCATTAATTGAAACAATAATATCCGCCTCACCTGTTACATCTTTAGTAAGAGTAAATACATTTTGTGGAGTCGAAAAAGGTCCTGTAAAAACATCTTCGAAAGTTTCTGGTGAGCCGTATGGTGCTGGCGATATTCCTAAATATGGCATATTTTATATCCTTTAAGTATTAACGTCTTCTAAGACAGCTGCGACAACATCAACCGCACCTGCCGCAGTCACTTGAACCTTATCTCCCGCTTCTAATATAACTTTCTGCCCTGAAACAACTTGCAATGTACCGCCAGTAGGCAAAGGAGCATTCTTAACTAAATAAGTTTGTGTGGAAGAATTAGAGGCATCAGTTACTTGTACTGATACTGTGGTGAGAGATGTGGTCGTATTAGCAACATCCATTTCAAGTACGATACTTGCCTTACCTGCTGGAGCTTCATAGACATCAGTGATAGTCGTTACATTTTGTTTGTGTGCATTTTTAAAATCGTTAGCCATTACATTATCCTTTAAATTTTGTTACAAATATTTATAATTAATATCCCAATGCAACTGCCATCGCTACTGTAAATGATTGGTTCGGAACACCCGCTGCCAAGATGGATGAGTTTATCCATTTTGATGTATTAATGTCATACATTAATAAATGTTGATTAGCTGGATTAGAAACTGTAGTATCTGTCAATGCAGATACTGTAAGAGCAATATTACTAATACCAGTATCAACATATTCAGTCGTTGCTATCTTTGTTGAATTATCACTAACAGCTTGCGTAGTACCAGTCGTAGCAGCATTAACTGTACCATTCAATTCACCACTAAACGTAGTACCAATATAACTACCAGTAATAGTCATGTTACTAGCCGCACCATCATAAGACCAGTTTGTACCAGACATATTACCAGAAGTCGCAACAACATTAAATGCTGTTGAAGTTATATTACCAGCTGTCGTAACAGTTATTCCACCAGCAGTTAAATCTCCACCACCGGTCAAACTCCCCGACGCTTGTATATTTCCTGTAATATTAATATTACCTGTTCCTTCAATATCTTTTCCATTTATATCTAAATTTCCTCCAAGCTGCGGTGTTAAATCTTCCACGACATTTCTGACAGCATCATCAACATCAACCGCAAGCTGATTAGTTTTAAGTCTCCATTGATCAAAAGTATCTGTTGTGTTTACGACTATTGCTGACATATTGTTTTCCTTTTATTATTCGTAGTTCCAGCCGGGTATTTCATTAAGACGGCGATCCTCTCCGTCTGGTGCTGTATCATTATCAGCCCATTGTTTATTTTCTTCATCCCAGTAATACGTAGTGTCATCATCATCACCAGTATCTTTCGGATAAGGTGTTGGTGGATGCCAAGTATATGTAGTATTATTATATGTCCATGATGGGTATGGTTGTACGTAATGAAAAATATCTGCGGCGGGATCATAAATCATACCTATACCTGCATACCGATATCTTAATGGTGTACCATCATCTTCTTCACCATCAGGTCCATAATGTTTACCTTCATATGTATTATAAGAGGTTTGAACCCATTTGCTCGGATCACCAAGATTACCAGAATCTATAATATCCTGTTCAGCTACTATTACTCGTAATACTACATTGCTTTCGTCAATCTCTGCAAAATGTGCCATACGTTTATATGCTCTTATTGTAAAAATGTGTTATACTAAATCTACCTAAACCTTTATTCCTATACTGCTCATCTAATTTTAATTCATCCACCACATGTGAATAATAACTTGGAAATATTATCATTCTATTATGTAAGCATTCAATCGTTTCATTTAATTCTGGTAATCTGAAATCCCCGCCTTCAAATTTTTTTGGTTCTTTATAAAACCATATTATAGCGGTGTGCATAAATGCATCAAAATGCTCATCATATTTATCTCCATTATCATAATAACTAATTACTGAACAATCATTATCTGTTATCTCAAATTGCTTCCCTGCTGGTGTAACTCTTTTATAACTTTCTACAACTTCTTTTGATGCTACTTTTTGATATATATTTAATATATTTGATTTAAATCTATGTTCTGGTGGATATGTTGCATCCAAATAAATTCTATTTAATTGTGCTAATGGCTTACCATTACGTGTTGCAGTACCATGCTTTGAACCAGTAACATCATCTGCTTTAAATAATTGTTGCTGATAATAATAATCAAGTTCTTGCCAAATCGCATGTTGTTCATCTAATGTATAAAAATCATCTATAATCAAAAAGTGTTTCATATAATATATATTTTTAAGGTTGGGCTATGTTATACCTCACAACAACAATACCTGATCCGCCTTGGCCATTACCTGCTACACCGCCGCCTCCGTGATTTGCTAGACCATGCCAGTTTGCGGAATTCATGGTTCCGCCTCCGCCGCCTGCGCCACCCGTCCCTCGTGTTTGAATTCCATAATGGCCTGAACATCCGCCTCCGCCACCTGCATAAAAACTATTACTACCACTCCTATAAGCATTTTCTAAACCATCACCACCATTCCCGCCTGAACTTTGGCTTGAACCACCCCCCGGTTGCCCCGCGCCTCCACCTGCGCCGCCTCCGCCCGGACCCCAACTATTTCTGTCTGGTGCTGGTCCTCCCGGATTTCCCTGACCCGGTGTTCCGGGTGCCCCCGGAATTCCTCCGTGATCTCCTACATTTGCTCCGCCGCCTGAACCCCCTGCCGTTTGCGGACCTCCACCACCAAGAGAAGCTGTTAAGCCAGTAAATAAACTTCCGGGCAATGATGCCGGTTGTCCTGATGTACTAATCGCAGCACCTCCTGCAACGACAACTGATCCAGTTCCAGCTATACAAGAAATATTAGTTTGTACAACCATTCCGCCTGCTCCGCCTCCGCCACCAAATATACCTCCTTCTGGTGAGCTTGTTCGACTTGAGCCACCACCTCCACCCGAGACTACCATAATATCAACAGTGCCGTCATCTGTTATTTCTATATTACCAGTACCTTCCCACCAGACTGATTTATAATCAATGCCGCCAACAGTATAAAAGGCTTGATTACTAGGTGCAGATGTATTGTTAATTTCAAAACCAATACCTCGACTTCCGATATATTTAGGACATAATAGAAAACTCATATAATTTTAAACCTTTCCATTTAACGTAAATCGAATACCTTGTCCGGCTACTGAACTACCAATTTGTGTAGTCTTAAATGTAAGTCTATCACCCGATACAAATGCTGCAGCGCCTGCATTTAAAATACCCGGTGTTAAACTATTTTGACCAATAGCAAAAATGGGTTTAGTGGAATAAATTGATGAACCGTTTTTTAGGATATCTAAAATTAAAGTACTACCAGTTGGTGCTGTATCTATATAACCAGCTTCTCCTACAAAGTCTCCTGAGCGGGACATAACTAATTCACCATATGTACCTACAATAACATTTATTGGTGCCATCGCAACATCGTAACCACCAGCGAAAGCTATGTCATAAGGCATGTCTTGCAATGCACTAGCATCAAGTGCAGGTAAAGCACCCGTAAGCTTACTTGCAGCCATACCAACAATTTTTACATCAGTTACCTGTGCGTCAGCTATTTTGGCCGTTTCCACTGCATTAGTTGCTAACTTTGGAGCCGTTACATTAGCATCAAGAATTTTAGCAGTTGTTACGGAATTTGCATCAAACTTGGCAGTAGTAACAGCATTGTCTTGAATCTTATCAGACGTCACTGCATTGTTAATAATCTTTCCTGTTGTTACAGCATCGTCTAAAATTTTAATAGTTGAAACAGCATCCGTAGCAATCTTATCAGATGTTATAGCACTGTTAAGAATCTTACCAGATGTTACAGCACCATCTAACAATTCAGCACTTGTTATTGCATTTGCAACGATTTGAGCATTTCCTACTGTACCGGATAAGTCACCACCAACAGCAGCGGTTGATGCATCAATAGTAGTAAATGATAATGTACCTGATCCATCAGTCTGCAAGACCTGACTAGCTGTTCCATCACTGACATTAAGTTCTGTAATACCGATTCTATTGGTAAGTGTAACATTGCTTAAATCTTCGCGTGCGAGTGGAAAACCAGCTTGGGTATTACCATCGTGTACGACGACGGTGTCCTTATCTAGGTCAATAGTGATCTCGCCTTCTGCACCTATGAAGGTGCTATGTTCTACTGTTGTACCCCTTCGTCTTTTGACTAGTTTTGCCATTGTCTATGTCCTTTTTAATTATGGTCTTTCTGTAACTGACGCAAAGTTTGTTTAATCTCTTCCACATCTCTTACCAAAGTATTTATAACATTTATCTCTGATTCTTTTCTCTTCTTCGCTTCTCGATAATTCTCTAAAGCTACCCTATCGCTTTGCAAAATTGCTTTTGAATTTTTATCACGAATATATTTCTTTTCCATATTATGCCAATGCGATAACTCGTAAATCTTTAATCAATGGAACCTTAGTTGTATTAGCTGAGGTCATTACAATTTTAATAGCAAACGTTTTAAATGAATCATAAGTAACGAGATTGGAAACATAATTTGTATTAGTACCTACCGGTGAAAATTCTAATTCCATATATTCATCTTCAGAATCCGATCCAGAAACACTATTACTGTTTGTTACTTCATTCATCAATGTCCATGTTTTCTCATCAAATGTTTGTGTGTCATATTGTGATAGAACTTTATAATAAACTCCTATGGTACTTCCTGCTTCTCTAATTGCAGTTAAGTGTACGTTTAAATCAGTCGCATCAAATCCATCTTTCAGATTAACACGTCGTGTAATATATCTTGCGATTGCATCTCCACCCTCTGCATTAGTTTCATTTGTCGTCACATTATTTATAAGGTTCTCAATAGTAATAACACTATTCCTTGCAGTATCAATAACTGGAGAAATATGTGCACTACTACTTGTAAGAGTAGCCTTTGCTTCATAACTTCCAGCAGTAGTAGTTATTCTTCTCTGTGCTGGTAATTTATAATTTGTCTTTTGAGTAACATTTGTATAATTAGTATCTAAAGTTGTCGTGGCTATATCAGTCATTTTTAAACCCCACGTAATAGCAGTATTATTCATAACAATTTCTTCGGGGATAATTTGAACAATATCTGCTTTAACCTCAGGAGTATTAGCAGGATTTCTAAACACCGCTTCTGCTGTAGCATTAATTGTAAAGTCTGCTCTATTCATTATAAATGTTAAATCTTGATTCTGATTAGGAGTCCATGTAGAAGCATTTTGTGATTTAAATAATGAGCCTGCATATGGCTGCGCCGAAACTTTTCTATTAGTACCAATTATATTTTCACCAGTCTCAGCAATGTATGCTTCATATTTTAAACTATTACTCAATACAACAATTGCGTACTCACCCGGTTGTAAATAAACTAGACCGGGAAATTTAAAATTAGTAGCAACACTTGCATCCTCACTTACATTAACTTGATCAGGTGTTAAACTAACATCCGAGAATGGTAAAATTGTTTGTGCTGGATAACCATTCAATGTATCTCTAATCTGTAAGGAAACTGGTAAACCATCCGTATCTTTTGATTTGAAAAACAAATCAATATCACAAATAAATATACCATCAGGATATAATGTTTGGTCAACAAGAAAGGTTTCTGCTAGAGGATCAACCCATCCAATAACATTTGATCTTGTAAATGTGTTTGATGTAGTTCTGAAATCAGTTGCAGAACCCATACCAAATGATTGTACTCTTGGAACCCTTGTTGATACAATAACGTTTTCTTGCGTTTGTAATAATCCCTGTGCTTGATATGTTACCTCTGCATAAGTTGATGCAGTAACTAAATCACCTTGTGTATTATCAACTAAAAGGAATTGTCGTTCACCGGTTCTAAACCTCATTGTATCTGAATTAGGAATTGCAAAAACTAAATTAGTAACGGAACCAGAATCATCAGTATAAATTGCATCACCAATTGAACCTCCCGATGGAGTACAATATATTGAAACATTCTCACTATCAAAGAATGGATAGATTCTTGTATTAGGTTTCATTCCTGTTACAGATATTGTTACATTCCTTGCTCTAATAAAAGGAATAATAGAAACATCAACTACTCTATCACCAATACTATTTCGTACAGTATCAGTTCCTGTGATTTCATTTCGAATACCAGTTCTTGTCTGTAATACTTCATTTCGTACCGTTTGTGTTTGTACTATAGCCCGTCCTGCTCGTCCTGTCGAAGATGCTAAAACAGTTTCCCTACCAGTACCATTAATTGTTTCCCAATCATTAAATTGGGAACCAAATCCTAAACCAACTAAGGCAGCCCAACCATCATTCTCACCTTGAAGATTAACAATAACATCTGGCCTAGTAGTTGTATCAATCCAGTTATCATTTGGTGGGTCTAACTCAACATTACCAATCCAAGCTAATACAGCAAAGGGATTAATGTTAACAGATTTACTTGCAGTCGGTTGACTAATAAATTCTTTTGCTGACCATGGTAATGAAATTAAATCACCGGTCTTTTGTACACCAACAGAATCAGGTGCTACCATATATGCAAGGTCTGTGATGTTAGATTGAAATGGTGGTCTTAATACTTTCTGATCAAAATCTATTGAACATTTATAATCAGCAGATAAAATATTACCGATACTATGACCATTAAAACCATCAACCAAAATACCATTTTTAAATCTATCTAGACCAGCAGTATCTTTAATAACTAATGCCTCAGCTTCTTTTTCAAGAAGTGAAAGTGAAGTATAGTATTCAACATTGCTTAATCGTTTTTCCAGCTTACCAATATCTCTCATTGTATATCGTTTGTTTTCAATATACAATGACATAACATCTTTTGCTTTAAATGTATAAGCAGGAATATGAATCGAATATAAATTCATAGTTCCATTTAATCGTGGAGGTGGTATTTCATCCAATGATGGAATGCCTTCATTTACACCAAATATTTTTTCCCTACTTAAATAAACATTATCCACTCTTGGAAGGTAATAACTATAATCAGCAGACCAGTTAGTATTAGGAACTGGTATTTCTATATTCTGTACTGCTGTTGCACCATCCTGTCTTCGAGGTCTAAAATCAACACAGTCACGTAACTCAACCTCATCACCAGTTACTGGTGAAGTATACTTTGGAACATTATCATAACCAACTGCAGCTGTATATGAATCAGCTGATAAATAACCATTGCCCGCATGAGTAAAGTAATCAAAAATTATTGCTATCCTTCCAGTCGGTGCTGTCTCTCCAGCTTTTAATTTTACTCTTCCATGGTCATACCAATTATCTCGTTGACCATTATCTAATTCATATCTTGATGTTATATTTGTACTACCTGTTCCTACAGTTGTAACAATTCTGGTATATCCAGTATCGGAACCTGTAATGTCCTCTGCAATAAAAGTTCCTAATACAGGAATATAAGTAATCTCTGTTAGACTACTATCACCATCAACTACTATCCCTGTCGCACCAGAAGAAGCACCAGTAATTATTTCACCAGCACTTAATCCAAGATTATTAGAGTCACAAGTTAATGTTGGTAATGTTGGATCAACCGCAGGATCACCAGAATCATATATAGCATGCAATTTGTAGATATCAGATATTGCTAAATTATCAAAACTTAAATTAGTTGTATTAGGTGAGGCAACTGCTAAGTTATGACTCTTTACAAGTGTCTTAACCTTTTCCTGTTTGCTATCAACATTAATAGTTGCAATAATATCTGCTGTGAAACTACTTGAACCAGTATTATCATTAAAAGTAATAGTAGTATTACTTGGTGCATTAACAGTTATTGTCTGACCAGCACCATCAAAGGCAACTTGTTCACCAACAGCCAATCCAGATGTTCCTGCAGTCTTTACTGTAGTGGTATAAAATTCTTTTTTATTACCATCACTTAAAACACCACTTCCTTTAAATGTTTCTGTAGATCCTGCAGTCGCTATGGAAGCAACACCACCTGCGAAGGCTACATTTTCAAAAACTCTTTTAATTGTATAACTAGTATCGATAACACCACTTTCATCCCTAATAGTTTTTATAGTATCCTGTGGTAACTTAAATACTAAACTATTATCAGATGTTTCAAATAATTTTGCATCACCACCAGCTACTCCACCAACTTTACCTGAATCATCAATATCACAATTTGCAACAGTAGCAATAGGTGTTGTTGTTGCATCTACGGGAATGTGTATACATTCGGTATCGGCAAAAGTTGCCGTGGTACTAGTCATTACGATATCATACAAATACATATTCAGAACTTGCACTGCACCTGTACCTGAAACATAATCAATGCTTCTTACTTTTGCTGTTCCAATTTTACTAGCCGAATATGATGATGGTGTTCCTCTATTAACATTTGTATATGTCACATTATGTAAATCAACTTCTTGATGCGTTGTAATATTAAATAACCCTTCATAATTTTTAACAACAGTATAGTTACCATATTGCATCAAGCGATCAAAATTATTTACATTGACAAATGATCTTGCTTTGTTTAATGTTAAATCTGAAGATATAATTGTTTCGAATTCATGCCCTTCAACAAATGCTTTACCGGGATCTAACCGAACAATAAATTTAGTTGAATCAGATGGATGATCTTTTACTTGAATATTAAAAGCCTTTACTGTATAACTTCCAGACTCATCAAATGTTCGTCTTGCAAATGTTTCTTCCAATACAGAATAGATTGGAATATTAATATCCTTTTGTTTAATACCATCCTTAACTCTTAATGTTTCATAGAAGTCTGTATCGTCAGTTGATGTTAAAACTTTCTTAGCTAATGTTAATGCAAGTTTTAATCTATCAGCACCGGGCGCCGCAAAGTTATGTGAACCTTGTGCATTGTCCAATAATGTAGTATCCGTTCCAGAATCAACAACTGTCTCAGCAACAGCAACACCAATTTTATATGATGGTTTATTTGAAAACTTATCTAATATAAGTGTTTGTTCTGCTATCTTAATAAAATTACCATTAATATAAAATACGCCTTCAGTGATAGCAACAGAAGAGCCTTTACCTGTTGGTGATGTTTCGTAAGCAGTCGCTGATATACTTCCATCCGTAGCGCTGATTCTTTCCCCTGCCATAAAGGTTGCGGCCGTTGATAATGTAATAGTACCAAACGCTCCCGTTCCACTACCACCAGATAATGTAAGAGTTGGTGTTGTGGTATATCCTGAACCCTTATTAGTAATATCAACACTAATAACCGAACCGTTAGCAATAGTAGCGGTAGCAGCAGCACCCGTGCCACCTCCACCAGTAATAGTAACAGTCGGGGCAGTTAAGTATCCGCTACCACCATCGTTAACTTGAATACCTTGTACTTGTTGTGTAAGCGAACCACCAGTAATATATTTTACAAAAACTACATCGGGATCACCCGTTGCTGTATCAAGTGCACTATTATATATTACAAGTGCTCTTGTACCAGACTGACTACCAACGATTGTCTTACCAGCAAATAAAGTTACATCAATATCAACACTATTAAACTGTTGTTGTAGTTTGACATATTCAAAATCTAAATTAAGAATAGTATCAGCACCAGTAACTTTGGAACCATTCATAAAAACATGGTCACCAAAATTCTTAATTTGATTTCTTAGGATGCTTTGCTCTGTGGTGAGTTCTCTTGCTTGGACTGGCAATGCGGGTTTATAAAGAACTTGATGATAATTTTTATTTTCATCAAAGTCATCAAAGTATGGTGATTGATTCAGATTTATAGTAATTTTATTTGACATAATTCCCTATCTCGATTTTTAGAATTCGGCAACAATTTTTATATCTTCTGTTGAATCAGAAGCTCGACTGATCGGTGCTCTGAATTCGGTATAAATGATTTTTCCACTATCCTCATCTATCTCCGTACTATCATAAGTAGTACCTGTCGCTAGTGTAGGTGGGGTTGTATTTCCTGTAGTAGGATTGACAAGTAAATGTACTTTTCTAAAATCATCTCCAACTGGAAAATCATTACCATCATTACCTATCAATCTAATATTTAACATTACAAATGCACCTCCCAATTCGGCAACTGCATCTTTGCCATGACCACCTTTAGGACCAATTCTTCCTATAAGGGATGCAGCAGATCCTCCACCGCTTGTAACAGTACAAGTAACAGAACGATATAAGGAGCCAACGTTTACCATCACAACTGATGTAATAGCTCCGTTAGTAACACCACCAACTCTTGCCACGGCACTATTACCATCTGAGGATGCAATCGTTACTGTCGGTGCAAGTGAATAAGTACTAGTTGAATCTGGAGCTGTAGTCCATGCCGCTACTGTCGCCTCTTTAGTAGAGCCAACATAATCTGTAACAGTTTTAATCTCACCATTTCCAGGCCCAGTCAATATAAAGATTTGCATATCATTATAATAATCATCCACGGTTGAAGCATTCGCATCTAGAGTAATAGTAGTCGCACCTCCACCAGCAGCAGTACCAGTATTATATTTGTAATTCGTACCTCCACTAAGTACATCGATATGATCCAATGCACCATCCACTGCAACCGTTTCGACATTTGCTTGATCAGTACCAGCTACACCCGGTGATTTTACTGGAATCCAATCAGTAGTAATAAACTTCAATACATCTGATTGTTGTACTTCATACATAAACTTCCATCTATATCCATCTGGCACAGTATCAATAATATCTGTGCTTACACCAGTAGGTTCTACTGTAGAAGCGGCACCACCATTATTTGAAATACACTTGTATACTCTATAAGCACTTGTGAATACAAAGAAGTCCGTATCAATAATATCATCTTGTAAATGATTATATTCAGGATACACTGTTCCCGTTGTCCAATCTATTCTTTTGAGGACATGCGATACATCTGTTTGAGGTATTAACTTTGCAGCGATCCTAGCATCGTGATGGATAAAAGGGGCAACACCTGTATCCAAAGGAATAGGAACATTAGTATCAGAGTAAGAACCATCTGCATATTCACCAGCACTATTACCAGACCATGGAGTATTCTTACCTATCATCAGATAAATTGAATTTGACCCAAATGCAGATATAAAATTATCCGCATTAAATTTACGAAAGCTGTTATTGATTATTGCACTCATACTCTATTTCCCTTTAGATTGTGTTTGTTATACTTATTTATAATACTTATTTAAGTTGTTTGAATATATTTACGATGGTGGTGGTGGTAAAGCTGTATTTTCATTACCATTCAAATATTGGGTAATTGTAGCGTTATTAAGATTCCTAGTTTTCAAACCACCAAACCATGTCATATCAACTATCCTATTATGACCAAAGCAACCAATACCAGTTCCTGATTGTAAACCTACTCCAATCACCTGACTAAAGCCACCTTGCTTTTTAAACTTGTTACGATCTATTCCTCTCTTCAAAGGACCTAATCTTAATTGCGTAGTATTCTGTGTACTTCCAGTAAGAGCACCAAAATCATCAGTTGACTCTAAACTTCCAGTTATTAAACCATAGTTCTCATTTGCAGTTACATCCGTATGAAGTTCAAGATAATCTTCATAATCACCTAATGTCCGGAGATACTGTATTGCTAAATCAACTTCATAGATTTGACATTTAGTAGGTGCTACATACCATGAACTTTGTATTGTCAATCCATAATCATCTGATGTTGTTGTCTGTGCAGTTATAAATCCCCAATCTTCAGAAGCACCATGTCCCTGTGGCGCTAATGGATCTAACAATTCAGATTCAGTTATTGAACGATAATCTACATCAGGTAAGAATACTAATGTACGTTCACCCTCACAAGAATCAACTTTCAAATTTGCAATAACAGGTGGTGTAATAGTACCTTGATGAAATACAATTGTATAATGTCGTCTTTCAGGAATACCAGTAATACTTAACGGTGTATTGATATTAGATGTAAATTGTATATTACCAAACATCGCAAGTCCAGCAGGATGTGCTGTCCTCTTAACAATATCCTTCCATTCAGAAATAGGACGACTTGATGTTAATACATAAGAAAATAATTGGTAGTAATGACTATCCTGAATATATTTGGTAGCTGAAAGAAATCCATCATCACCTATGAATTGCTTATTATGTTCATTTTCATAACTAGAAACAACTGTGACTGCCGCAGCAGTACCATCACCCATTCCCGATAAATCTAATGTTGGTGCGGACACATAACCAAAACCATTATTAACAACTTTTAAAGTTTTAATACCACCTATGCCCTCACCCTTCAATGTTACAGATAAACCAGTTCCACTTCCACCCGATACTGTAGGTAAAGATGTATAACCACGTCCGGCGCTTTCTATTGTAATACCAGTTACACCGCCTGATCCATCAACCGTCTTTACTAAGAAACTAGCAGTCCTTCCATCAATGTCCATCTTGTCAACATTATTAACTGTTAACTTATCCCCAACTGAATAACCGCTACCACCACTATTAATAGTAATTGATTTTATAAAGCCAGTAGATAAATCATCAATAGAAACAAAAGCACCTGCTGCTGATGTACCACCACCTGCCATAGGAATAACAGTACCCTTAGTATAATTATTACCAGCAGCAGTAATAGTAGCACCGGTAACCATTCCACCTAATACAAATGTTTTAATATCATCTGTAATAGTTTCGTAGGGGGCAAAGGTTCCATTCACATTCGAAAGAAAAATTGTAGATACAACAAACGCACCAACATGTTCTTTTAATATTGTTTCTACTAATGCAGATGCACCTGATGTTGTTCCTTTAATCTTCCTACCTAATAAATCAAAGACTGCATCATTATTACTTGTATCAACCACACGAACAATTTTGTTCTTTGTATACTTCCCATCAGATACGCGAAGCATATCTTTATTAGGATAATAAAAATCTATTTCTTCTTTATAAAGTAATCTAAAAAGAAATCGAAATGATTTCTCATTACCTTTTGATCTATAAAAATCCCTTAGATGTTTTAAGACAAATGGCTTATTAGCATTAGCAAAAATAGCTTCAGGTAAGTCTTTAGCAAATTGCTTTTTAAAATAATTTAGAAACTCAGTAGTTGTAGCATCTAGGTTAGCATACTGTCGTAGATTACCAACAATCTCATAAGGCTTTCCATTCTGTTCCATGTACTCATAGTACGCCTCGAGAAAAGAAACAAAGGTAGCATGATCTTGTTTTACAAAATCAGGAAGCTGTCCTTCTACCTTTACACTTATACGTTCATCCAATAATGGATGTATTGGTTGATTTGGTGATACTGTGGCCATATTAAACTGTCTCTGCTACCATATTAATAACTATCGCCTCTGTGTCTGTTACATCATATGTTAATATCTGTTCCCTCAAAGGCGTAATGTCTGAATTATTTTGTTCTGGTGTAACCGTTATTTTAATATAATCATTACCATCTGTAATAAGAACAGGTCTGAAGTTATTCAGGACAACCTTTCCAGTTTCATAATCAATAGTTCCATAATTGGTAGAACCATCTGGTATAATAAATTCATCTAGTAATTGACTATCCGCACTATGAACATCCGTACCAAAATGATATTCACCAGTATGCAAAACACCAGTAGCCATTTTATGTACATCACCTGTCCAAGTACCACCGGAGTTTAATTTAACCGCTTTAATATTTCCGACAGTATCATCACATAGCGTATAGGTATTACCATCCGTAGCTTTAAAAGCACTACTACTTAAAGCTCCATGATGTAAAGCATTATTAAAATTTAATGTATATGTAATGGGCGTATCTAATGTTTCGATAACAATTCTTTGTTGGTATCTAACCTTTGTTTTATTATTTTTAATACTATCATTTGTATTATCTATATCTTGTGTCAGCATAGAGTATCTAAACTTCTGATCAAACTTTTCTAAATTGGTTTGATAATAATTTTGAATTGCAGTATTAATATTAGTCTTCAAAGTACTCTCATCAGTCAGGTTTGTAATAGGATCATAGTTTACTGTAACATCCAATAATAGGTAAATAAATATAGGATCAATAATTACAGGTATGACTGTAACCACATTTGCTTTCTTAAGTACGTTGTCTTCAATATCTTTCTTTGCAATGTTTGTGAAGGTTGTATTTCCGGAAGGTTTTACTGCAATAAAAACTTTTCCATATTGAACAGGATCTGCATCCTCTCCACCATATGTAGTAATAGATTCTATGTCAGGACGTTCCTCTAACAAAATAGCTTTATAATCATCTCTTGTTGTTGCCCTATTCTGTGCTTGATATAATTTCGGTGCTTGCCATTTAAGAGAAGCAATGGTTTGAATATCTGCACCGCCTGCAGCATTAATATTTGTAGTCATTGTATACTCAGCATTATTTAATCCAGCTACCGAACCACTAGCAGTAAATACACTTGCCTTGTTTGCAAGTGTTCCATTAGTAACAATATATTCAATAAAAATAACATTACCATCTGATAGTTGTTTACCCACCGCACCATCACCGAAGGTTAATTCATATTTTTTATCTTCTATTTCCTGTACAAAGAAAACACGATCCGTACCTTTGATTGTGGTTACGTCTTGAGCATTGCCATCCGTATAAGTAAAGACTGTTGAATCACTAGCTGAGTTCTGAACAGTAACACTAATCGTAGCAACATCTATATTTTTATTTGGAAGAATAAATCGTTGACCAGTATCACTAGCAAGAACTGTATATGATTTATTTAATATTTTTCCTTCCGTAATCTCCACACCAGTTACTGTATAAGTACCCGTACCGGAACGAGGAACACTTGTTGTCTTATTCGTTACAAAAGTATAACTCTGTCCATCTATACTTGATTTAAATTTTGTATTTTTTTCTATTGTAAGAGATGTTGGTGAACCGGTTGGATTAAATGTAAAATCAAGTTTAGCCACAGAAGCTTTAACTGAGGAAGGTGTCACACCTAAATGCTTTGCATGAGACACAACAGATTCCCTCAATGAGGAACTGTCCATAAACATTTCATTACCAAGCATATTGGCATAGTAACCTGTGTAGTGCGTATTGTAAGCTAATAGATCAATCAAGACACTCATGCCAGCACCTTCAAAATCATAATCCTGAAACTGACTTTGCGCACCTAAGTATTCTTTTAAATTTGCTTTAATCTGATCGAATTCTAAATCAGTTACTTTAATCTTATTTGATGATGGCATACTATCTTAACCTCTCTAAAAATAATTCAACCACTACGGGGGCAGGCGTACTGATCGGTTGGAATTTTATTGTAACATAATATCCGTTCTTATCTACATCACCCAACACACTTATGTCTTGCAGGATTGCTCTTGGTTCGTAATTAGTAAGCACTTCACGTATTGCAGATTGTAGAACAACAGCAGTAGTAGGAGATACCAAATCAAACAATATACCTCTAATGCCACTTCCAATTTCCGGATGGAAAGGTCTTTCATGTGGATTAGTCAATACAAGATTTCTTACTGACCTCTTGATGGCTTCCACATTTCTTTTTAAGACTACATCCTTAGTAACAGGATGTGCTATAAAGTCTAGATCTAGATCTGCCCAGCTTCTAGTATTAGTAGAAAGGGGTTTTGTATATAAAGCCATTAGCGTCTCTTCCCTTGTCCTCTATATCTTTTCCAATTGCGTCGCTTACTTTTATTCTTTGGCATACTTCGTTTGGAATTACCAATGGAAGTAACCTTCTTTATAGTCTCACGCTTAGCAGTTAAATTCTTTGACTTTGTCATTTGAGTTTCTTGTCAGCTTGTTTAAGTGCTGCTTCAGGAGTTTTGTCTGTGAACATCTTTTTCTTTCCACTTTTATCCACCACTGTAAGTTCAAATCCTTTGCTGGTTAAAAGAAACTCATAAACCATCCAACCTTTCTTTTTCAGAGATATAATATATGCCTCATCATATTTATCCAGCATACCAGTTTTGACGGCTCCTTTGAAATTGAAGTCGCCGGGCTTATATGCTTCATTCATAGCGATGCCATGGCGAATCCATTTTTCAACTTTTATCCATTGCATAGATTTGCCTTTGCCTTTCTGCGCATCGGTGAAATCCTTCTCAGTTTCAAAGATAGAAAACTCTTGATGCTCAACACTATATCCAAGCACTTGACCTTTATCTAAGGCTTTAAGAAACCCGGATGCCTCTCTCTTGGTTGCTTTATCTTTGATGTCAGCCCACCTCTTCGGCTTTCCTTCCATCAATGTAGTATACGTTTTCATAGTTCTATTATCCCCTTTATGTAAAAACCTTCTTATATATTTATAAGACTTATGCATATATTTATACCCCGTATTTGAGGACAGAAATATAGTTATTTTCCCTTATATTTATAACATTAAAAAAAATTAATTTAAGAATCCTATAACCTATTATAAACAAAGGATCTTGTAACTCGTTGTATTATAAAGGGTTATCTAATTGGATGAGGAACTCCTTATAATACAACAAGTTACGGGCGCATTTTTTTTTAAAATAAGTGCGCTTTTTTGTTGACATATGTTAAATCTTGAGCTATAATATATATATTAACAATTGAGAAACAGGAGCATATAATGAAAGTCGAAAAAACATATAAAGAAAACGGAATCAAAATAACAAGATATGCGGCTAAGAAAGTTAGCAAGAAACAAGTTATTATCGGAAGAACAAAACGACAAGCTGGATGGTCAGAACCTAAACAAGTTCAGCCTTCTTCAATATATAATAGTTTAATTAAAAGGACAGGACGAAGGACACAGGATTCTTTATCATCAAATAAGGGTAGTGAAAATCGTGAATGGCAAAATGCATAAAGGAGATATGATGACTATTAGTGAAATTTTTGAATCGATTATTTTATTTGGTTTATTAGGTTTATTTGTAATATTAATGATGTGTATGTAGGAGATTATATAATGGAAAATTTATACGAAACAGAAAGAGAATATTTGATGGACATTCAGTTAAGTGTAACTGAATGTGATCTATGTGGAGCGGATTTGAATCCTATGGAATCCACGCCAGTTAATGTAGAAGGGATAAAAAAGTTTTATTATCCAAATACAAAAAACTATATTTTTATTTGTCGAGGTTGTAAATGATGATAGTATCACAAGAAACATTAAAACAGATTAGTAAAGAAACGGATCACGAGATGAGGGGACTCCTCGTCGACGTTACCACAAATTGTCAGATGTACAAAGTACACCATAGCGGCAATCGATATTATTTGAAAGATAATATTGTATTGTGTCAAAGAATGGGTAGTAGATTTTTTGAGGTTATGGATTATATTAATAATGAAGAAGCACGTAAATCTTTCGACGAAGGAGAATAATAAATGACTATCGCAGCTTACGCAAAAGCATTTGGTTTAAAAAGATTACGAGGTGGACTATGGTACGAATCCAAAATGAAGGATGGTACTTCTAAGATGCATTATGTAGATGACATTGAATCACATATCAATGACATGAATAAGTCAGTAGAGCAGGACAAATATAAATATAATAAGAGGATGGGATAATGACACTTACTTGGGAATATCAATTGAAATTGATGGCACACATTAAAACAATTAATGAAAAATGTAATACTCGATTATCAATAGATCCAGAACATTGGGCAAAGCTCGGTGTATATAATATAGGTGATTTTCAACTTTATCTAGAAAGGGAACACGAAAGCAATATGACAAAAAGTGACCAGCGGGATACGTATTGTACGGGGAACGAAGGTTCAATAGGCGAGCAACCAAATTATCCATACGCATTAGGAGACTTGCACATATGAGTAAAACATATACATTGAAAATTCCACGACCACAGTATGACCGATTAGGTGCCGCCGAACTTATTAAAGACGACACATTTTTTAAAAAATTTATTCCAGCAACAGATGAAATAGTTTTCAGTATATCTGAAGATCAACGAAAATCATTTGCTAAGTATGCCAAAAGCAATAAGGGACAGGCTAATAAATATTGGATCACGCAAATGTTTTTACCAAAGAATATTAAACAGTACGAGGTATAATTATGGATGGCAAACCAGTTAGCGAAACTATGATGGCGAACGCATCAGCATTTAATTCTTTAGCAAATAAAAATATTAGTATAGAAGAAATGGGAAGCGACAGTGCAAAGATAAATGTTGGTTCGATCCAAGTAGGTACTACACAATCTGGTTTGGCACCAGCGCTTCCGGAAGTTGGTAAAGGAAGTTTAATCGATATAACACTTTGAGGTATTAATATGTTTAAGAACGTTATCATTATTATATTGTTATTCATGCTAGGAACTTTATTGATTAACAATAACAAGAATGTAGATTTAATTATGGATAGTGCAGTGTCTGCTAAGAAGATGGTAGTAGAGGGTGCAGATTATCTCCATGAAACTTTCGATAGAAAGTTTGAAGTACATGATGAAAAAACATTTAAAAAAGAACACGGCGGTAGAGAATACAAGCCAGAAGGATCAAGTACGGATGGAATCGAAGAACATACTTTTTTTGAGGAACCCAAACCATGATTACTAAAAACAATTTAGGATGGCTTTGTCGTAATCTCGGACATCCAGAGATTAAACAAACATTTATGTCAAATTCATCAGATGTTGATTTAAGAACTTTGGTGCCATCCGATATGGATGTACCAAAGACTCGTTTGGAGAAATGTACTCCAAACAATTTAGGATGGCTTTGTCGTAATCTCGGAATCAATAATAACGATCATCCAGAGATTAAACAAACATTGGCAAAGCTAAATAGTTTGAGAATGAAATTTGAATTTCTAGCTAGGAGATAATTATGAAAACAGATCCAAACAAAAGAACTAAAAAAGCTGAACGTATGTTCGGTAAGAAAAAAGATCAGAAGGTATACATGGGCAACAAACCACTCACCCCTCAGGAAATGTTAATCCTGCGTGAACAAGGTAGAGTGGTTCGTTGTCCGGATGCTGTACCGGAAGAAACAAAGTACTAAGCAGCACCCAGTACCATATCGGTATTGGTAATTTTTTGAAGGAGTATTATAACATGGAAAAAAATACAATTGAAGAAGTAAATGATTATCCGCTAACCGTAGAAGAATATGAAACTCGTGATACCGTTGCGGAGAACGTAGAAGTAGAATAACCAACATGAGACAGACAGGGGATTGGTTTCCCCTGTCTTGTTTCCTAATTTTTTTTAAGGTCTTCTAACCATGATAACAGAAAAGAACTACGTAAGAAACTACATTGTATCTAACTATGATTCTTTGAAGTACCACAAACTAACAACTATGTTTGCCACATCACCTTATAACTTCTCCGAGCCATTCAATGGTTGCACAGAAGGATTGTATATAAGGGAATCACTTCACTTCAATCAAATAGTGAGTAAGATTGGTGCGGTACAACCTGAGGATTTTGATTTATTAGAAACCCCTACCGGTGCGGTAGTTATATTTTTGAGGAACAATTAATGAAAGAACCTTTCGAGGGAGCAAAAGAAAATTGGTATAGAATGGTTTGTAAAATGGTTGGTGAGATGGAACTTCGAATAAATGATTTGAATAAACGTCTGGATAAGCAGGAAGAAATCATCCAAAGGTTGAATCTAGAACGATCCTCCTTGAAGATTATTCTTACCAAAGCAGCAGAACGTCTGGAATATATAGAGAGTTTTCTAGAAGATATGACCCGTCAAATGGGTGGTGAGGTATATGATGAGGAGGATGAAGACCTAGCAGAGGATCGAACCATCAACTAGTTCCTTGCATCTGAATGGAAAATGTAGTATAATATTTAAATAATTGCAGTACGGACAATACTGTCCTAGAACCCGAAAGGGTTAAACCTCCAAGAGATAGGAGAAACATATGATTAGAGTATCCCCACCAACTCCAGTGGTCAAGACCACTGGTCAAAAATTCTTCCCTGAAAAGAAGAAGATCATCGTAGAGAATCTATATACAGGTGATAAGGACTTTCGCTGGAAGTATGTAGATTATGCAGAAGGAATAGTACAGAATACTATGGCAGATATGTTCAATATAGGTGTAGGAGGGAGGACAGAAGGTTATTCTCCGGAATACGATTACTACTTAGGTGGTAAAAAAATTGAGCAAAAGATTTCCTTGAAAGATGGTTTAGAATTGGAATTTGCCAGATATGATGGTACACCATCCGGTCTAACCGTAACCGAGTCCGACTATTATATTACCTGTACCCCAGCTATGTCAAAGCATGGATCTGAATGGGTGAAGGTAGGTAAGGTAAGGATGTATAAGGTTTCAGATCTGTTTAGAATTCTGGGCACTGCTCCGGAAGACTCTCCCTTCAGAAAGGTCTATGAGCCAAATCCAGATAAAGGACCCGGTGCTCAAGTACTTTCATTCTCTGAGAAAGACTTAAAGACTTTAACCGGTTCTCTAGGTGCTAAGAAGAATCAGTTAAATATCGCCTGTCTAGAAGTTGGTCTTCTGCGAGACAAGAAAGGAAAGTTAATAGGATACGATTTTAACTTTCCCGAGTATTGTGGAACCAAAGAGTCATGGTTGAAGTGGTATACGAAGTCCTTGTTTAAGTAAAATTTTTGGGGAAATTTTTTTTTACCGAGAATTTTTTGAGAGCCTCCTAGTTTTTCTAGGGGGCTTTTTTTTTGCCTTCGAGAATACTTAGTGAATTATCAGGAATCCATATACCTCTCGGGCAAGTAAGCTCCTCTATAAACCCCCGCGTCTCCCCATATCACTGTTGTTTTCTATAAAATTTTGAATATTTCCGAGGTTTACAGTAACCCGCCAAGGCACTCTACGCGGGTACAGTCACGGAAATTCTCGGAGATTCTTAGAGGTTTACCGAATATGGCGCAATACCATGGAGGTTCACTGAGCATTACCGTCGCGCTTCCTCAGCAAATTTCCAAGTCTTACTAAGGATTATCGGTCAACCGTCGGAGGATACAGTCAACCGTCGAGAATTTTTGAGAATTTCTTTGAGATGTGATGGTGTGAATCCCTTAGCTCCGCGATGACCTCTACTGACTACTACGATCATGTGGCTAATTGTGGCATGAATTGGCGTATAATGGCTATATAAATAACAATCGTTCTATCACTACAAACTATAGTAATACAATAAAGCAAACACTAAGAATATAACTATTCCTTTGATTACTTTCTTTCTCTCTCTTTGGGCTTTATACTTTAATGCTTGTCTTCTATCCCATTCTGTCTTTTCCCAACGTTCTATCTTAGTCATATCATTGACCTCTACGTTGAATATCGTTAATATACCCAATGGTTTTTAAATAACTCCTCCGGCCATACGTTATTATTTGTCATCTCTGTATTGTTTATTTTATTTCCTCTATCCTCTACTGGGTTATCCCCTAGAAAAGGTCTATTATCGTAGATATTATCTTTAAATTCTCCTTGTTTATTCGTCCAATGGAAGAACCCTTGGCATTGGTATGTACCTTTAAAGGCTTTTCTATGGTGGTAATATTCGTTTCCTTGATATATGATACCATCTCCCGGATTAAGATTAACCTCTTGGTCTTCTATATAGATGGGATAGGGAGTATTGGATTGATCTCGTCCTAAGTTCACGGATAAGCTTATCTCGCAATAGTCCCTATCTATATGTTTTTCTAGGGTATCTCCATGTTGATATATGGAAAAGAAGGAGTAACTGGGGTTTAATTTGAGTTGGGTTATATCCTCAACCGTAGGGGTTAAGGTCGCCAATAGGTCTTCTAGGATGAGATTACCATAGCCACTATAAGATTTGGATGATTTTTCCGTCCGATAATAACCATATTTAAAACTATCCTTTAATACCTCCTCCTTACCATATATCTCAATGGCTTTATTATGCCTCATTAGGCATTTTAATAGATGATCTGCTAGTAAATCACGTACTGGTTCTACTATCATATTCTTCACTACGAAGAAATCACACGAAGTTTTTTCCATTTTTACCTCAATATATAGTTAATCCACAGTTTCATTAGTCCGTAACATATTACCATTAATGCTATAAATCCCATTGCTGCTGCTAATAATTGTAACAAAAGTTCGTTCATTGTCAATGATACATCTTGTAGTTCCCCATATGGTTTGGCATAGGACATCAGCTCTACCATTATTCGTCTCCTTTTACGTAATCTCCTAAGGCTTTAATGAGTTTGTCCCTCTTTCTTTTAGGCATTTTAAACTTTTGGGGCATCCACATAGGAAGTACCCCTTGAGTTATATCATTTAAATCACGTATCATTCGTGCTTTTAAACCCGTGGGTTGCATATCCAAAGTCTTCTTCAAGTCCAATTTTCCACTTAATATACCACGAATCTGGTATTGTATAGGGTCTACATTGCGTACAGAACGCCCATCAAAACCTATCTCGTTTATAAATGTGCTATATACCTTCATTTCTCGGTCCATTTCTTACATCGTTTGTTGACAAAATCATATTGTTCACAATACCAATATCCTAATATCCATTCTAACATATGTGCCTCCTCAGGTTTTAACATGACCGCCTGCTCCAAGAATAGCTAATCCTATTCTTGCAAAAGCTGATATAATATCCCAATAATACCAAAGAACTCCTACGACTCCACCCCATATTACCCATTTTAATTGTTTACCTTGTCCGGGTTTGTACCCAATAGGTTTGATACTTGGTGCTTTCATACGTTTTTTCATTACTTCTCCTTTACTATATCCAAAACGTCTGCCATGCGATTGCATACAATCTTCAATACAGGCATGAGAGCTTTTGGATTGTGCTTGATGAACAATTGTGCGTCTTCTTCGGTTAGCACATGTACTCGACAATCTGTATGCGCTGTAACCGTAGCCGTTCTAGGTAAATGTTGTAACCACCCTATCTCACCAAAGATCGAATTCTTCTGTAATATGCATAATTGTATATCATTCTTGTAGACCGCGCACTCCCCTGTCTCTATTATATAGGCTTCCTTGTCTTCCGCCCCTGCTTCAATTATAACATCACCTTTATTATAATATTGTATCATATATTAGTATAAGAATATACCATTGGGCTTATCTTCATCTACATCTACATGTATGAATTTCTTATGAAATCCCAATCGGGTAAATTCAGCCTCCCTCAATAACAATTTAGTTAAATCCAATCTAGTCTTCATATCTGTACAGCCTATATCAGCCGCTACTCCCTTAATATGTGAACTAGTATCCCTTGATCCGATATTTCTATTATGGTTTAGACAACGAATACCACTATTGATACGCATTGGCTTACCATAATATTGTCGGACTCGTTCTAATTCCTCTACCAATTTCATGGATATTTCTATATCCCCATTACCGCAACCACACTGACAATCGAACTCCTCTTTCGTAAAATGCTCTGTAAGTTTTGTCATATCACTTCTCCTCTTTCGGAAAATATAGATAATGATATCTTGGATGTACGTATGACTTAAGATTATTAAGTGTTTTTTTCAGATCTGCATTTTCCTTCTTTAAGGCATTGCATTCCTCTTTCAAGACCTTAATCTCTTCTCTTTCGTTTTCCATAATTTCAAAATACGCCATTTTATTTGGTTTTCGTCATAGCAGCAAGTGGATTCTCAAGGGCTTTTTGTATCTTCTTATTAATCTTCTTCTCTAATCCCTCTATTCGAGTATCGACTTTGGTTAATTTATCATCCCAACGTGTTTCCGTAGTTTGTATTAAATCACGTATATCTTTACCACTAGATTTAACTATACTACGTATTTCATTCTCTGCGTTTCTCATAGCTTGTCTAGTTTCAAGCCCATCATCACGAGACCTCTTATCTATTGCAGAGATTTGATCCATAACTTCTCCAACATCTCCCTTAATATCTGTACGAATATCCCGTGCTGTTTCTTGTGCGGAAACTACTAACTCCTTTAAGGCGCTAGTCTCCGTCTTCATTGCCGCAAAGAGTTCTTTATTAGATTCCTCTTTTTCCTTTATCGTAGTCATTATTACTTCTATTCGCTTATCAAAACTGGATAGATCAGGCGCCACATATTCAGATATCTTTGTCTCCATATCTTCATATCGTTTAAAGAGTTCAAAACCTCCCCACAATCCTCCACCTATGGTTCCAAGTAGAGATAGGATAACAAATAGTTTACCCCCAGTTGCCTTTATTCCTCCGTATTCGACTTCCATCACGTCACCGAGAATGATTCTCCACAGCCACAAGTATTTGTAGCTGATGGATTGGTAAATTTAAAACCAGTTCCTTTCAAACCACCCTCATAATCTAATTGTATCCCTTTCAAATAAAGAATACTCTTTTGATCTATAACCACATTAAATCCTTCTTGTGGTATAACAGTATCTATATCCTGTACATCTTCTGGTGATTCACCAAACAATTCATAAGACATACCAGAACATCCACCACCCTTTACAGCAAGACGTAGATTGTCTCCGGGTTCTTCCATAGAACTTAAAATTTGGTTTTTTGCTGCCTCTGTAATTGTAACAATCTCGTTCATAGATTTGCGTTCTTTCTATTTGGATTTCTAAACAAAGATGTCATTTCTGTTAATTCATCTATTGTTGGAAATGTTTGATCTGGATGTAACTTATTAGCCCTCTCTAATAAAACTTCTTCTGTTTCTACTATATCTTCATCAGGAATACAACAATCAACAGGACATACTTCTTGACATGCTTCTTCACCATGAAACCCTACACACTCGGTACATAATTCTGGGTCAATATAATAATAATCTAAGCCTTCCGATTCACCATCATCTATTGCTTCATTAGGACACTCTGGTTCACATACTGCACAATTTATACATTCATCAGTTATAATTGTTGCCATTACTTACTCCTTTCAAGATATTCTATTTGTGTTTCAAGTTTTACGATTTTACTTTTTAAATTATAAATCTCATCTTTTAAAGCAGATTTTGAATTTGCTGATGTTGGTGATTGTATAATCACTCCATCAGGTGATATTAACTTGGACAATAATACCCGATGATTCACCAATTCGTCATGTATCTCATCTATTGAACCATATGCAAATGACATTAAAGTTCCAAGACCAGATAACGCAACTCCAAGTATTATTGGTACCAAAGTTTCTTTATTCATATTTTTTAGGCCTTCCAAGAAATGTAACATCCTTAGATAAAGTTTTACCTAATTTAAGAGCATCTCTTGCAAACTTCTGAAAAGCTTCATCACCACCTTGATGTTGAGTCTGTACCATAATTTTTTCACCATCAACATCCATTACCAAATCTAAAATATAAACATCAGGTAATACATGATGTTTTCTTATTTCTATTGCAAGTTCTTCTACTTGTCCATATTCTGATTTAGCTTTCATTACGTTTCTGTTATCATGCACATCTACTTTAATCATTGTTTATTCCTCCTCGCTTCAATTTGTTGTTAATGGTGTTTTTTTTGTTCTCTTTGCAATTTGTTCAGCATATGTTTCTCCACCAAACGGATGTTTTGTACCAAAACGACTATTCATTTCCTCAGTTTCGTCCTGTGTATTCATACCATAGGCATTAGTAGGGATAACACAAGCTTCTGGAAAAACGTGCTGTCGTATTGTACGTTCTATTCCAGCAAGTGTTGCACCAGCAGATGATGGACATGAACCACAAGCACCTTGAAAACTAATTATAACTTCATTACCTCTAACCAAATCCACCTCTACGGATCCTCCATCAGCTGCTAATGCAGGTCTGAGATGTTTTTCAAACAATGCTTCTATTGCTTCATACTTTTCTACATCATTCATTTTATTTTTTCTCCTTTATCCCGCAAGTATTCTTTTGCACGATCAGATATAATTTCTTCAAAACCATATCTCTCTTTTTCAATTTCCCATGCGTCTTTCATAACTTCGGGAGTCGGTATAGAATACTCAATGTTGCAAGATGTATATGCTTGGATATAACTAGAGCCAACTTCTCTTGCAACCATGATAGCACGGCGAACAGTTCTTGCTACTCTTGCTGGATTAGTTGGTGCTAATCTTGCTATATAATCTACTTTAGAAACTTTGGCTAAACCAAGTGCATCTACTTTTTCACCAAACTTACCACGCGGTGCCATCTTCAGAACTTTGCCCTGATTAGTCATACCACTTTCTTGCCCACCAGTATTACCA